>Ga0307516_10000012_pt1 | contig 224120 bp, 184 predicted proteins | sample 19_EM_MG_FD_203310 | JGI IMG/M metagenome (GOLD analysis project Ga0307516, IMG submission 203310) | Populus trichocarpa ectomycorrhiza microbial communities from riparian zone in the Pacific Northwest, United States - 19_EM | ecosystem: Host-associated > Plants > Roots > Unclassified... | reverse complement strand
GTACCGGCGCATCTCAAACACTGTATATCGCGGCTCGCGGAGCAGTATCCGGCACCGCCTTCAGATCCGGGTACCGGGCGATGAGTTGCCGCAATCTCATCAGTGTTGCGCGCCGCAGGAACTCACCCACGCCGGCGTTCAATGGGTCGCTATCGTCAATTCCCGTCGGTCCGGACACCACTTCCAGAACTCGGAAGTGAAATGCGATGCGCTGCGATGCGCGCCGCAATACCAAACGCTCGTCAGCGCCGGCGGCGCGGCCGTCGAGCCCATACACGCGTGGAAAATCGTTGTAGGCGGCGAGGAACTCGACCAGCGTGAGACGTTCCTCCACGCATGCGGTTACCAGCGCATCGTGTGCATCGAGGAGCGCGGTCAGTTCAGTGTCCGTCAACAATTGCGCACCTCACCGGCTGCAAATTGACGGGCAAGAAACTCCAACACCGCTCCATTGAACGCATCGTTGCTGTCGCCCGCCACCATATGCCCCGCCTGCGCGACGTCGAACACCTCGACGTGTGGCATGACCTCGCGGAATGCGGCCACGCCGGCATCGCTGACGACGTCGCTGGCCGCTCCTCGCACCAGCAGCGTGGGTACCGGGCCGGACGCCCGCACACCCTCGGCGATCTGCTTGAAAGCCCGCGACATCGCTTCGGGCTCCGCGGACATGAGGCGGGGATCCCAATGCCAGTAATAACGGCCGTCGGCATTCAAGCGCAGATTCTTGAGCAGGCCCGCAGGATTCCCGGGGCGCCGGCGTCGCGGGTTGTATGCGGCAACCGCATCGGCGGCCTCGTCGACACTCGCGAAACCGGACGGATTCCCCAGCATGAATTTGCGGATTCGATCGACACCCTCGAGTTCGGGCCGAAGCACGATATCGACCAGTACCAGCGCCGAGGGCCGCATCCCTTCCGCCAGCCCCTGCATCGCCGTCATGCCGCCCATGGACGCGCCGACCCATGCCGCAGGTCCCGCGATGTCGGCCATGACGGTTTTCAAATCGCCGGCGAGCAGCGCGGGGGAATACTTGCCATCGGGCGACCATCCACTGTCGCCGTGTCCCCGCAAATCGACGTTGACCACGTAATAGCCGGCATCGCGCAGGGGTTCGACCGCGCCCGACCACGAATGGCGCGTCTGGCCGCCGCCATGCAACAGGACGACCGCGGGCGAGCCGGGATCACCGGCCACATCGCCGACGATTTTCACCCCGTCGGCGGCTACCCAACTCTTCGTGCGCAATGAATTCGCAATGCGTGCAACGGATTCGACGCGCAACCCGCTAGCTTCCCTTCTTCTGCTCGGCCTGCCACTTCTGGACGGCGGCCATGGTGTTGCCGACATGCTTGTCGGGATTCATGGCGGTGTACTCGTAAAGGATCTTGCCGGTGGGCGCGATGACGTACGAGGTTCGGTCCGCATACTCGGGTTTGGCGGTGAGCACGGCGTCGTACGACTTGGTGATTTTCTGATCGGCGTCGGAGGCCACCGCGAATTTATTGCGGCATTCGCTCACGGAGAATTTATTGAGCGTATCGATGGGATCATGCGACACGCCGATGACCGTGGCGCCCATGGCCTTGAACTTGTCCGTCGCCTCGGCGAACTCATGCGCCTCGACCGTGCAGCCCGGCGTAAACGCGGCCGGATAAAAATAGAGAACCACCGGCCCCTGCTTCAGAGCCTCGGCAAGGGAAAACGTGAATGGCTTGCCCGCCAGCGTGGCCTGGGTCGTGAAATCAGGCGCCTGCGCACCCGGCTTCAGCGCGGCGTACAAGGGTGCCGCCAACAACGAGAGGCCGAGGGTGATGAAAATGAAACGCTTCATGATTTCGAATTCCTTAGGGTAGAGAAGAGTTCGTGCGAAGTTTGCGCCTACGCCCCATGTCCGGCAAGACGGCGCCTTGCGCAAGCACGCCCGGCGCAGCATGGCGCCTTAGCGCAGCAGGTCCCGCAATTCCCGACATACCCGGCCGACATCCTCGTCATGCATGGCCGGGAACAGGGGCAATGTGACCGTCTCGCGGCCGACCCGTGCCGCCACCGGCGTGTCCTCCGCACGATATCCCCGGCCTCGGTAGTAGGTGAGACTCGGGATGGAGGGATAATGCACGCCGATTCCGATGCCTCGATCCGCCATGCGCTTCTGGAATTGCGGACGGGTCATGCCCTGAGCCGGAAAATCGATCAGCACTTGAAACATATGCCAGCTATGACCCGAATCGCCGCGCGCGGGCAACACGACGGCATCGAAGCCTTCGAGCTCCGCAAAATAGCGCTCGGCCAACTCCAAGCGGCGCGCATTGAAACCCGGCAGGCGGCGCAGCTGATCGATGCCGATCTGCGCCGCCACGTCGGTGAGGTTGCTCTTGGCGCCCGGGAACATCACGTCGATCTCGCCCTCGGCGTTGCGCTTGATGCCGTGAAATCGATATTGCTCGAAGAGCTCCGCCGCGCCTGCGTCGGCCGTGGCGATGGCGCCGCCTTCGATGCTGGTCATGTTCTTGTTCGGATGAAAGCTGAACACCACCAGGTCGCCGAAGCTGCCGATCAAACGGTCCTTGTAGCGCGAGCCGATGGCGTGCGCCGCATCCTCGACCACCCGCAGGCCATGCTTCGCGGCGATCCCGTAGAGCGCATCCTGGTCCACCGGCATACCGGCAAAATGCACGGGCATGATGGCGCGGGTACGCGGCGTGATCGCGGGCTCGACCAATTCGATGTTGAGGTTCCGGGTATGAAGATCGATGTCCACGAAGACCGGCTTCGCGCGCACCCGGGCCACCACATTGGCGCTGGCGGCAAAACTCATTGCGGGGACGATCACTTCATCGCCCTCACCCACGCCGGCCACTTCCAGCGCCATTTCGAGCCCCGCGGTCGCCGACGTCATCACCCGGACGTGCCGGCCCGAACCCAGATAGGACTCCAACGCCGCCTCGAATTCCTTGACCTTCGGCCCGCTGGCCAGTTGTCCCGAGCGAAATACATCGGTGACCGCGGCGACGCTCTCGGCATCGATGAACGGACGAGCGAAAGGCAAAAAGGGCTTCATCAGACGGAACTCCTCGAAACTAGCACCACACCCGCACAAATCAACGCAATACCCAGCGCTTTCGCCGGCGACAGGGTCTCGCCCAACCATAGCACCGAGACCGCGGCCACGACGATATAGCCCAAGGACAACATGGGGTACGCCGTGCTGACGGGCGCCTTGGCGAGCGCGGCCAGCCATACGCAAACGCTCGCCCCGTAGCACAGCATGCCCGCCCAGAACGGCAGACTCGCGCCCAAGCTCATGACGCTGAAGCGCAGCGACTCGAGACCGAAGTCGGAAAGATGCCCCAGCGGCCGGGTTGCCACCTTGAGCAGCAATTGTGCCGCGGCGTTGAGGCCGACGCCGGTCAAGATCAGGGTCCACGTCACCCAGTTCATCGGCGCGCCGCCAAGACGCGATGGACGTCCCGCGCAACCTCGCGCATGGGGACGCCCTTGGCCGTGAGATCATCGAACATGTTCTTCTCCATCACCGCATAACCGTCCTGAAGCCCGCGCCACTCAGCGACGAATTCCGCAACACTCGGAATTTCGGCCCCGGGGTTTCGCCGCAAGCCAAAATCGAGTTCGCCGCGAAAGGCCACCAGTTTGAACGTGTGCTGCCAGTAGTACGGCAGCGTCTGGTCGTAGAGCCCGATGCTATAGGCCGGCACGTCGTGCGGCACGGCGCCCACCGCGCGCGCCAGCGTCACTCCCGAGTACAGGGGCGCCACCGCCCCGGCGGCACGCATGAGCAGGAGGCCGGTCAGGCACCACCCCACTCCCAACAATACCGCGGCGCGCGTGGGATCGCGGCGGCGCTCGAGGAGCACGAACAGGCCCGATACCGCCAGGAGCGCCGCAATTTCCGCCAATGGCTTGGCGAGCAGGCTGAAGTAGGGGCTGCGATCGTTCAGGGCGAGCAGGCGCGGCCCGAAGAGGCCGGCCGCACCCGCGGCAACGGCTGCGACGAGAGTGAGCACGGCGGTCACCCAGACGTCGCGGCGCTGCGCCTGGGCCGGCGACGCTGCCACCAGCAACGCAAGTCCCGGCATTGCCGGCAGGATGTAGGGAATGAGCTTCGAATCGGACAACGAAAAGAACAGGCAGGTGAATACCACCCAGATCCACAGGAACAACAGCGGATCGAACTGCCCGCGCGGTGCGCGGCGCCGCCAACCCACGGCGACCACCCGCAGTGCCGGCAGCGTCCAGGGAATGCTGCCCAGCGCGAACACTGCGGCAAAGAACCACCACACCTCCTCGCGATCGGCACTCGGCGTCAGGTAGCGTGCAAAGTGCTCGTGCACGAAGAAGAACTGCAGGAACTCCGGCATCCGCAGCGCCGCTATCCAGTGCCAGGGAATGGCAATGGCCAGAAACAACGGCAGACCGGCCGCGGCATGCAAGCGCCGCCAGGGCGAAAAATCCCGTGAATACGCCGAGTACAGAAGCAGTACCGCCGCCGGGATGGCCGCCGCCACCAGCCCCTTGGTCAGCACGCCCAGCGCCGCCGCCGCCCAGGCGACCAGCATCCAGCGGCGCTGCCGAGAGCGCCAGGGTGACGGGGACGGTGCCAGAGCGTCGGACCCGGTTGGGCCCTGCTGCGCCAGGAGGAAGCCGGCCAAGCTCAGCGTCATGTAGAACGTCAAACTCATGTCCAGGGTCAGCAGCTGGCCCAGTGTCACGAACAGCACCATGCTCGAGAGCACCGCCGCCGCCCGCCAGGCCGCCGCCGCTTGCCACAGCCTGCGCGCAACCAGCCAGACCGCGCCCAAGGTCGCGAGCGCACAGCAGGCCGTGTAGAACCGGGCCGCAAATTCTCCGTGGCCGAATACCGCGAGCGCGGCCGCCGTCGCCCAGTATTGCAGCGGCGGCTTTTCGATGTAGGCGAGCCCGTTCAAATGCGGGATGACCCAGTCGCCGCCCGCCAGCATCTCGCGCGGAATTTCGGCGTAACGTCCTTCGTCCGGATTGAACAGCGGACGCAACGGCAGCATCGCGAACCACATCACCGCCACGAACGCCGCCAGAACCGGGTAGGTCCACCGGGTCGGCAAACCGTTTGCACCCCCGTCTGGCGCAGCCCGGCCTGAGGCGGCGCCGCTTGGCGCGGCCCGATTTTTCACGCCCGCATGGCCGGGGCCTGCACCGCCAGCAGCCCGGATCGTCCCGGGATTTCTCCTTGGATCACGGCGCGGACCGGCAGTTCACGCCTCGCGGCCAGCGCGTGGATCGCGGCCATGCGAACGACGGAGGCACCGGCGCTGCGCCACTTCAGCAACAATGCCTCGAAGGCGTCGAGCAGCAGCATTCCCTCGAGCTCGGCGTGCAGCGTAAACACCTGCAGGTCTCGATCCGCCGCCGCCGCGGACAAAGCGAACACCGCATCGGCGATGGAGGACTCATCGATGCCGTCGCGACCGAGGAGTTCATCGAAGGTGGGGAGCGTGGTGGGAAGCTGCGCGCAGGTACTGGCGCTGCCATTGACCATCGGCCGGAAAGCGGGGCCGCCGCGGGTGTCGCTGGCGTAGCGCAAGCCGTACTGCTGCTCTAGCGCGAGGGCATGCGCATTGATCTGCCAGCCGGCGGCCGCATGCGATTCGGGCAGTGAGCCGAAGACGCGTTCGAAGGCGCGCAGCCCGCGCTCGAATTCCACGCGCGTCCATTCGGCCGTGGCCCGCGCGACGGCGTCCTGCCAACGCACATGGTCGTAGGTATGGAGCCCCACTTCGAAACCCGCATCGCGCACCGCCCGCATGTGGGCGCCGCCCTTCCCGGCGATGTCAGGCCCGGGCAACACGACGCCGTACAGCAATGTCCTCAGGCCGTAGTGTTTGAGCACCGATGTGCGCGCCACTTTCTGCGCGAAGCCTTTACGGAACACGCGGCGGATGGCCCGTCCGGTGTGATCGGGTCCCACGGAAAAATAAAACGTCGCGTCCACGCCGTGCTTTTTCAACAGCGCCGCGAGCCGCGGGACCCCTTCCCGCGTGCCGCGCAAGGTATCGACATCGACCTTCAGGCCGATGCGCGCGTCCTCAAGCATGGCTGGACAACAGTGCCGATGCCGACGGCAGGCTATGTGCGTAGGAATCGAAAATGGCCTTGAGGGCCGCGCGCATGTCGGTCTTCGGCTTCCATCCCAGTTCCGCGGTGGTGTTCTGGATCGAGGGCAGGCGCGCCGGGATGTCGGCATAACCCTTGCCGTAATAGTCCAGCGCCGAAATGTCGATGAGCTTGGTGTTGCGTGCCGTGGGCGCGTACTCCGGCCGCTCGAGCGCGATCTGCAGCATCATGTTCGCCAGTTCGCGGATCGAGTAGGAATTGTAGGGGTTGCCGATGTTGTAGATCTTGCCGTCGGCGATGCCCTTGGGATTATCGATGATGGTGGTGAGACACTCCACCGCATCGTCGATGAAGGTGAAGGCCCGGGTCTGGCTGCCGCCGTCCACCAGCTTGATAGGCTCGCCGCGCACGATGTGACCCAGGAACTGGGTCAATACGCGGGAGCTGCCCTCCTTCGGATCATCCATGCTGTCGAGACCCGATCCGATCCAGTTGAACGGCCGAAACAGGGTGAACTGCAGGCCCTGCTGTCCGTACCCCCAGATGATGCGATCCAACAATTGCTTCACGCAGGAATAGATCCAGCGTTGCTTGTGGATCGGCCCCAGCACGAGTTCGGACGTCTCGGGATCGAATTCCTTGTCGCGGCAGGCGCCGTACACCTCCGAGGTCGACGGAAAGACCACTCGCTTCTTGTACTTCACGCAATGCCGGATGATCGGCAGGTTCGCCTCGAAGTCCAGTTCGAACACGCGCAACGGCTCGCGCACGTAGGTGGCCGGGGTCGCGATGGCGACCAGCGGCAGAATGACATCGCATTTGCGGACGTGGTACTCGACCCATTCCTTGTTGATGGTGATGTCGCCCTCGACGAAGTGGAATTTCGGATTACCCAGCAGCGTGCCGACGCGCTCCGATTGCAGGTCCATGCCGTAGATATGCCAATCGGTATTGGCAAGAATGTACTTGCTCAAATGATGTCCGATGAAGCCATTGACGCCGAGAATGAGCACGTTTTTCAAGATAAACCCCTAAGAATCATTCAGATCAATGCGAGCGGCTGGTTCGACAGGACCGGCGGCGCGGTGCTTGGGACCACGGGATTCCCGTCCAAGGCAAGTTCGAGAATCTTGAGCCGCCGTCCATCGACACAGTCGGCGTACCAGGCACCGTCCGCCGCGTACAGACAGGGCGCGCGCGCGGCGTGGCGCACCGGCTGGTCGTCCACCCGGGTCGCCAGCAGCGCAAGCCTACACCCGTTCACCTCGGTAAAGGCACCGGGAAACGGCGGCGCGACCGCCCGCACCAGGTTGTGCACGGCCCGTGCGCCCTGGCGCCAATCGATGCGGCCGTCCTCGGGACGGCGCCGGCCGAAATAAGAGCCTCGGGACAGATCCAATGGGAGGGCGGGCGCCGTGCCGGCCACGAGCCGCGGCAGGCTCCGGTGCAGGACCGTCTGCGCCGCGCCGGCGACCTTGAGCGAGACGTCGAGCGCGGTCTCGTTCTCCGAGATGGGCACGGCCTCCTGGTCCACCAGGGCGCCGGCATCGGGCTTCTCGAGCATGTAGTGCAAGCTCGCCCCCGTGGCCGATTCGCCTTGGATGATGGCCCAATGGACCGGGGCCCGGCCGCGATACTTGGGCAACAAGGAACCATGCATGTTCAAGGCCCCGCGCCGCGGCACTTCCAGCCATGCAGTACTAAGCAGGTAGCGGTAATAGAACGAAAACAAGAAGTCCGGGGCGGTGCGCCGTCCCTCCGACACCCAGTGGGGGGTATTGGGATCGTCCGGCGTTTCCACGCGCAGTCCATGCTCCTCGCCCAGCCGTCTCACACTGCCGAACCACTGCTGCTCGCCGGGGTCGTCCGCGTGCGTGAACAGAATTGAGATCTCGATCCCCTGCGCCAACAATTCCCGGACACAGCGAACCCCGACTTCACTGTAGGCGAACACCACCGCCCGGGTCACTGCGGAATCACCCGATCGGCACGGGCAACCTCGGCATGTTTCACCGGAGCCGGTTCGTCCGGTTCATTCTTCGCGTCGCTCGCCTCCAGCACGCCTTCGATGATGTAGCGGGGGCGCTCCCGGACCTGGGCGTAGATGCGCCCGACGTATTCACCCAACAGGCCGATGCCGAACAGCGCCAGGCCGATGAAGAAGAACACCACGCCGAACAGGGTGAACACACCCTCGGCCTCGGGACCCAAGATGACACGGCGCACGAACAGATAGATGACCAGCAAGGCCGACAGGGTGGAGACCGCCATGCCGACCATGGAGAACAATTGCAGCGGCACCACCGAGAAGCCGGTGATCAAGTCGAAGTTCAAGCGGATCAAGCTGTACAGCGAGTACTTCGATTGCCCGGCGAAGCGCTCCTCGTGCGCAATGTTCACCTCGGTCGGGTTCATCGCGTACAAGGATGCGAGCGCGGGAATGAAGGTATTGATCTCGCGCGTTTGGTTGAGGGCCGTCACCACGGAGCGCGCGTAGCCGCGCATCATGCAGCCCTGATCGGTGATGCGCACCGGCGTGATGCGCTCCCGGATATTGTTCATGCCCTTCGACAATATGCGGCGCCACAGATAATCCCGGCGCTGCTGGCGGATGGTGCCCACATAGTCGTAGCCCTGGTCGAGCATTTCCACCAGCTTGCCGATTTCCTCCGGCGGATTCTGCAAGTCCGCATCCAAGGTCACGACATAGTCGCCGCGCGCATAGGACAACCCCGCCATGACGGCGGAGTGCTGCCCGAAATTCGCATGGAACAGCACCACGCGGGTATTCTTCGGGCGCCGTTGAAACTGCTGCCGCAGCAGCGCCACCGAGTGGTCCCGGCTGCCGTCGTTGACGAAAACGCATTCGTAGGAAATACCGAGCGCATCGAGCGCCGGATACAGCCGCGCGAACAGGGTCGGCAGGACCTGCTCTTCGTTGTAGACCGGGATGACGACGCTGAGCTTTGGATCAGGAGTGGACATGACGCAGACGCCTTTTAAGCATCCGCCGGCACTGCGCCGTGCGCCTTCAGCAGCGCGAACAGTTCCTGCGTCTTGGCGCGCATCAAGTCGCCCGAACCGCGCGCTTCCACATTGAGCCGGATCAGAGGCTCCGTGTTCGAGGTGCGCAAGTTGAACCGCCAATCGCTGAACTCGTACGAGATGCCGTCGGTACGGTCCACTGTGAGCGCGTGCGCCGCGTATTGCGACTCGAACGCGGCGATGGTGGCCTTGGCGTCCGGAACCCGGTAGTTGAGTTCGCCGCTCACCGGGAACAACCCGATCCGCTCCCCCACCAGCCGGGACAACGGCTGGCCCGATTCGCTCAAGATCTGGGCCACCAGCAGCCAGGGGATCATGCCGCTGTCGCAGTAGGCGAAGCGGCGGAAATAATGGTGCGCGCTCATCTCCCCGCCATACACGCCGTCCACTTCGCGCATGCGCTGCTTGATGAAGGCATGGCCGGACTTCGACAGCACGGCCGTGCCGCCGGCGGCTTTCACGATTTCGATGGTGTTCCAGGTCAGGCGCGGATCGTGCACCACGTTGCCGCCGGGCTGCCCCTTCAGCAACGCCGCCGCCAGCAGGCCCACGATGTAATACCCTTCGATGAACCCTCCATGTTCGTCGAACAGAAAGCAGCGATCGAAGTCCCCGTCCCAGGCAATGCCGAAGTCGGCGCGCTGCGCGCGAATCGCCGCGATGGTCGGCGCCCGGTTCTCCTCGAGCATGGGGTTGGGAATCCCGTTCGGGAAATGACCGTCCGGTTCATGGTGGATCTTGATGAATTGGAACGGCAGATGCGATTCCAACTGATCGATGATGAGACCGGCGCCGCCGTTGCCGGCATTCACGACGATCTTTAAGGGCTTGAGTTTCCCGACCTCGACGTACGACAGCAGGTGGGCGACGTAGGCCTTCATCGTATCGGTGCGGTGACGTACGCCCAAGCGCGCGGGCGTGGGAAATTCAGCGCGCTCGGCGAGTCCCCGTATCTCCTGCAAGCCGTTGTCGCCGCTGATGGGCTTCGACGACTCGCGCACGAACTTCATGCCGTTGTAGTCGGACGGGTTGTGGCTGGCGGTGACCATGATCCCGCCGTCGTACCCGCCGTCGAACGTGGCGAAATACACGCCCTCGGTGCCGCAAATTCCGATGTCGTATACATCGACGCCGCTGTCGGTCAGGCCCCGGCACAGGGCGTCGGTAAGGCCGGCGCTCGAGAGACGGATGTCGCGGCCGACCACCACACGCTTAGGAGTCAAGAACTGCGCGTAGCCGCGGCCGACGCGGTAGGCCACATCGTCGTTCAATTCAGTGGGAATCCGGCCCCGCAAGTCATACGCCTTGAAACAGGTGATCGAATTCAATTGGTGGTCCCTTCGCGCCCGTAGTGATCTTCATAGCGCACGATGTCGTCCTCGCCCAGATAGGTGCCCGACCGCACCTCGACGATGTGCAGCGCCACCTTGCCGGGATTCTCGATGCGATGGGTCGCACCGATGGGTACGAAGGTCGACTCATTCTCCGACAACAAGAACGTCTTGTCGCCGCAGGTGACCCGCGCCGTGCCCTGCACCACGATCCAATGCTCCGCGCGGTGATGGTGCATCTGCAGCGACAACATCCCGCCCGGCTTCAGGGTCAGGCGCTTCACCTCGAAGCGATCGCCATCGTCGATGCTGTCGTAGCTGCCCCAAGGCCGGTACACCTCGCGGTGCCAAGCCGATTCGCTGCGGCCGGCCTTGCGCAGCGCGGCCACCAATTCCTTGACATCCTGGACGCGCCCCTTCGGCGCGACCAACACCGCATCCTTGGTCTCGACGATGATGTGATCGTCCATGCCCACGGCCGTCACCAGCCGGCTGGTGGAGTGGACGTAGCAGTCGTGGGTATCGTGGACCAGCACGTCGCCCTGGAGCACGTTGCCGTCCTCATCCGAGTGCAGCGCATCGAACAACGACGACCAGGATCCCACGTCGCTCCAGCCCGCATCGAGCGGCAACACCACGGCCTCTTTGGTCTTCTCCATGACGGCATAGTCGATGGATTCGCCGCGGCAGGCCTCGAAGGCCGCCTTGTCGATGCGCATGAAATCCAGATCGATCTTGGCGGCGCGGTAGGCGGCGGTCGATGCCTCCAGAATGTCAGGAGCGAAGGAGGCCAGTTCATTCAAATACTTGCTGGCTTTGAAGACGAACATACCGCTGTTCCAGAAATAATCGCCCGATGCCACGAATTGCTCGGCGATCTCGATGGGCGGCTTTTCGATGAACTTCGCCACCGGGTAGGCCGGGCCCGGCCCCTCGCCGCGGCGGATGTAGCCATAGCCCGTTTCCGGGGCATGGGCCACGATGCCGAAGGTCACCAGCTTGCCGTTTTCCGCGAGGCCGGCAGCCACCCCGGCGGCTTGCTGAAACACGCGCACATCGCGGATCACATGATCGGCCGGCGCCACCACGATGGTGGCCTCGGCCTCGAGTTCCAGCGCCTTGAGCGCGGCCAGCGCCACCGCCGGCGCCGTGTTGCGGCCCACCGGTTCGAGCAGAATCGCCGACGGCACGATATCGAGGGCACGCAGCTGTTCCGCCACCGTGAAGCGATGGGCCTCGTTACACACCACGATGGGCGGGCGGGCATCCGCGATGCCTGCCAGCCGCAAGGCCGTGTCCTGCAGCATCGAATACTGGCTGGTGAGCGCCAGCAGCTGCTTCGGATACATTTCGCGCGACAGCGGCCACAATCGAGTGCCGGCACCGCCGGACAGTATCACCGGAAACACTGCGGTCATGACTTGGTCACCTGGAGCGGCTTACCTCGACCGACTGCATGATAGCCGAAGCCTGCGCGCGCCATATGCGCCGGATCGTAGAGATTGCGGCCGTCGAAGATCACCGACGTGCGCAACGCGGACTTGATGTAGTCGAAGTCCGGGCTGCGGAACTCCTGCCACTCGGTGACGATGGCCAAAGCGTCGGCACCCTGCACCGCCTCGGGGCTGGTTTTGCAGAGAATGAGATCGGCGCGGTCGCCGTAGATCCGCCGACACTCGGGCATGGCGACCGGATCATAGGCGCGCACCTTGGCCCCTGCCGCCCACAGGGCCTCCATGAGCACGCGGCTCGCCGCCTCCCGCATGTCGTCGGTATTGGGCTTGAAGGCCAATCCCCAGAGGGCGATGGTCTTGCCGGTAAGGTCGCCGAAGAACGCCTTGATCTTGTTGAACAGCATCTGTTTCTGGCGGTTGTTCACTTCCTCCACCGCGCCCAGGATGCTCGCTTTGTATCCCACTTCGTCGGCCGAGCGTTTCAGCGCCTGGACATCCTTGGGAAAACACGAGCCGCCATAGCCCACGCCGGGATAGATGAAGGCATAGCCGATGCGCGGATCGGAGCCGATGCCGACGCGCACGGCCTCGATGTCGGCGCCGAAATGCTCGGCCAGATTGGCAAGTTCGTTCATGAAGCTGATCTTGGTGGCGAGCATGGCATTCGCCGCGTACTTGGTGAGCTCGGCCGAGCGCACGTCCATGACGATCATGCGGTCGCGATTGCGGGTGAACGGCTCGTACAGGGTGCGCATCAGGTCGGCAGCGCGCGTGCTGTCGGTGCCGACGACGACCCGGTCCGGTTTCATGAAGTCGTTGATCGCGGCCCCTTCCTTGAGAAATTCCGGATTCGAGACCGTGTCGTATTCGATGCTCGCCTGGCGCGCTTTCAGCGCCTTGGCCACCGCCTCGCGCACCTTGTCGGCGGTTCCCACCGGCACCGTCGATTTGGTGATGACGACCTTGTACTCGGTCATGTGCTCGCCGATGGTATTCGCCACCGCCAGCACGTAGCGCAGGTCCGCCGAGCCATCCTCGTCCGGCGGCGTGCCCACCGCGATGATCTGGAATTGACCATGATCGACGCCGGCCTTGGCGTCGGTGGTAAAGGTCAAGCGCCCCGCGTCGAAATTGCGCTTGACCACATCGTCGAGACCCGGCTCATGGATGGGGATCTCACCCCGTCTGAGCATGTCGATCTTGCGCGAGTCCACATCGACGCAGACCACGGTGTTGCCGGCATCCGCCAGGCAAGCGCCGGTGACGAGGCCCACGTAACCGGAACCGAAGATCGTAATTCTCATACGTAATATTCTGATTTAACTGGAAAAAAGAACCCAAAAGCGTAGCGGTTTTAGGGGGTCAAGTAAAGGCGCGGGCGGTTGCATGAAGATGATTTCACCCGACTGGACCGATGAGCACACGGCGCCCAAACACGTCATGATTCAACTTGATGTATCATGACGTTGCGCTCTACAGGAAAAAAGCCATGCCCCGAACTCGAGAGAAATTCGCCACCCAAGTCGGTTCCGGCATTCTTGCGGCGATACGGGAAATAGGGCGAACCGAAGGGCGCCAGCTGCAGGCGCTCGTCGACGAAGCACTGTCGGATCTCATCGAGAAGCGCAAGAGCGCCAAGCCCCGCTCGCATGTCATGAGGGCCTACTCTGAAAGTCACGACAAATACGCCGACGTGTACAAGAAATTGGCTGAGTGACCGAATACCTCACGCTGATCGAAGTGCTCGCCCTGCACGAAGATCAAATCGCTCGTTATGGCGGCACACCGGGTATGCGCGACGCCGGGCTTTTGGAGGCAGCGCTGTACCGCCCGCAGACAGGGTATTACGCCGATGTCATCGAAGAAGCCGCTGCGATCTGGGAGAGCCTCTCGCAGAACCATCCGTTCCTGGACGGCAACAAAAGAACCGCGTTCGCCGCCATGTACACGTTCCTGGCGATCAACAACGCACGGCTCACGGCAACGTCTGCGGACACCATTGCGTTTCTCTCTGAACTCTACGGCAGCGGGACGTTTAGCTTCGACGCCCTGGTACCCTGGCTGCGGCGGAACGTCGCCGTGGGTTAGTCAATGAACCCTTGAATCACCGCTCGGTGTCCCTAACTCCAGGGATTGGCCAGCAGCTTGCGCTCCCAGTTCAGCGAACTCGACACGATGGCCTCGAGGTCATCGTAGCGCGGCTGCCATCCCAATTCGGTTCGGATACGGTCGGCCCGCGCCACGAGATAGGCCGGGTCCCCGGCGCGGCGCGCCTCCTCGCGAATGACCAGCGGCTTGCCGGCCACCGATTCGACCATGCGCAGCACCTCGCGCACCGAATACCCGTGGCCATAGCCCACGTTCAAGGTCACCGAGGGCCCATCCGCGCGCAGGTAATCGAGCGCGCGCAGATGCGCCGCGGCCAGGTCCTCGACGTGCAGGTAATCGCGCACCCCGGTGCCGTCCGGCGTGGGGTAATCGCTGCCGAACACCGCCACGTGGGGGCGCTTGCCCACCATGGCCTCGCAGGCCACCTTGGTGAGCAGTGTCGCGCCCGGCGTGGCCTGACCGATGCGCCCCTTCGGGTCGGAGCCGGCCACATTGAAATAGCGCAGCGTCACGTAGCGCAGCGGGTTCGCGGCGGCCACGTCCCGCAGCATCCACTCGCTCATGAGTTTGGACGTGCCATAGGCGTTGATCGGCCGGGTCGGCGATTCCTCGCCGGCATACCCATCCTCCGGCATGCCGTATACCGCGGCGGTCGACGAAAAGACGAAATTCTTCACCCCGTTGTCGATACAGGCCTGCAGGAGGCTCCGGGTCGAGCAGGTGTTGTTGCCGTAGTACTTGAGCGGCAGTGCCACGGATTCCGGGACGATGGTGTGGGCCGCGAAGTGCATGACGGTATCGATGCGGTGCGCCGCCATCAACCGCGACACCAGGGCGAAGTCGCCCACATCGGCCACCACCAGTTCGCCGGCGGTCACGGCCTGGCGAAAACCCTTGCCAAGGTTGTCGATGACGACCACCCGTTCGCCGGCTTCGCCCAGCTGACGCACCACATGGCTGCCGATGTAGCCGGCGCCGCCGGTGACTAGGATGGTTCCGTTGGACATTGAGCCGCGCTGAACTTGCGGCTATGGACGGGCGGTGTCGGTAGGACCCGTGATCCGAGTAATCCGACGAACTTTCAGGCTGGTGACCTTGCGATCGTCCGGCGCCACAGCGGCTTGACGCGCCAAGACCAGATCATGGGACTCGGGTGCCGGCTTGTACTCCACCACGACATCGCTCAACAACTGCAGCGCGCGCTGGCAGTCGTAGCGATTCATCGCCACCAGAATTTCGTCCAGCTGCGCCTGCACCTTTTCCCAGGGCAATGAGTGCTCGATGGCCCGGAGGATCATGGGGTGCTGGGTGCCGGTGACATTGTTTCCGATGAGCAGCTCTTCAAATAGCTTTTCGGCCGGACGCAACCCGGTGTACCGGATCTCGATGTCGCCGTCGGGATGCTCGTCGTCCCGAACGGTCAGTCCCATCAGATTGATCATCCGCCGCGCCAAATCGCCAATCCGCACCGGCTTTCCCATGTCGAGCACGAACACATCGCCGCCCTCCGCCATGGACCCCGCCTGGATGACGAGCTGTGCCGCCTCGGGGATGGTCATGAAATAGCGGATGACCTCGGGGTGCGTGACGGTGACCGGGCCGCCGGCCCGGATCTGTTCGCTGAACAGCGGCACCACCGACCCCGAAGAGGCCAGCACATTGCCGAAACGCACCATACAGAATCGCGTCTTGGTACCGCGCCGGTGCAACCCTTGCAGAACCATTTCGGCGAAGCGCTTGGTGGCGCCCATGACATTGGTGGGATTCACGGCTTTATCCGTGGAAACCAACACGAAAGTTTCCACTTCCGCCTCGTGCGCCGCTTCGGCCGCGTACCAGGTGGAAATCACATTGTTGTAGATGCCCTCGATCACATTCTGCTCGACGATGGGGACGTGCTTGTAGGCTGCGGCGTGGTACACCGTCTCCACCCGATAGGCCGACAGAATGTCGCGAAATCGCGCCCTGTGATGCGCATTGCCGATCAGTCCGACCAACTCCACCGTCAGCCCATTTTGCGCCGCAAAGGTCCGCAACTCGCGCTCGATGTTGTACAGCGCGAGTTCCGACATCTCGAACAGCAACAGTCGCTTCGGGCCTAACCCAATGATTTGGCGGCATAATTCGGAGCCGATCGAACCGCCGGCTCCGGTGACCATGACCACCCGGTCGCGAATGCAGGCATCGAAAAGACCCGCCTTGGGCGGTACCGAATCGCGGCCCAATAGGTCGGCGACATCCACTTCCTGGATATCCCCGACCGACGCAGTGCCCGTGACCAGTTGCTCGAACTCGGGCACCGTCTGGACGTGGACGCCCAAAGGTTCGAGTGAACTCAAGATTTCACGCCGACGACGCCGAGTAAGCGAGGGTAGCGCAAGTAATACTCGATCCAGGCTCTTGGCCTTGATGAGGTCGGGCAAATCCGCAGGAGAATAGACCTTGATGCCGTTGACCATCCGGTTACGCAGGCTCTTGTTGTCGTCGACAAACACCAGCGGATCGAAGGCACGCGTCGTCGACAACACCGTGGACAGCCGCGCGCCGGCCTCCCCGGCCCCATAAATCGCCACTCGCGCAACCGTCGGTTGGAGGTAGCGCGTCAACAAGTAGTAACGCACGACGAAGCGCGACCCGGCAACGTACAGCAAAGCGATACAGGAGTAGATGGTGATAACGCTCGGCGAGAGCGCGGGTAAGCTCAATGCGGACCCGAGCAACCCCAGCAAGAGGCCACTCAAGGCCACGGCAAAGGCGACCGCAAACACCGCCTTGTGCCCTAAAAAGCGAATGACGGCCCGGTACAGCCCTAAGCGTACGAATATTGGAAGGCTGACGGCGACGACCGCCAGATACGCAGGCCAGTCGGAGACCCTAAACGCCGGGAAGCCGGCCTTGAGGCTGACCGCGGCCCAGAGAGCCATGGGCATCATGATCGCGTCCATGCAAGTCGAGATTACGCGCTTGGTCGGGCGCGGCAGATCGACGGTCTGCCTGACGTAATCATTGGAATTGCTTCGGAACTTCGAAACCAACGCGAACCTCCTTGACACGTATCAGCCCCGCGTCCCCATATCCATTGGGGTTTTCGGTTCTCCCGCTGCGGAGGAGTATCGTCCCCTTAAGCAACAGTGTACAGAACTAACCGATGTGCCATCCACTCTGCCGTCGAAAGTAACGTTGAGTTAATGCACGCAAGTCACCGACCTCAACGCACGAGGGACCGCATGGTTGACTAATCCTCGAAAATTACAGCCGCGCGTCGGCGAAATGTTCCCGGAACCAGGCATAGGTAGATTCGATGCCTTGTTGCAAAGGTATTTTTGGGCGCCAGCCAAGTCCACTGAGCCGCGTCACGTCAAGCAGTTTACGAGGAGTACCATCCGGCCTGGTAGCATCAAACACAATCCTTCCCCTGTAGCCAATTGCCGACACAACGATTTCCGCGAGTTCGCGAATGGTCACGTCCTCGCCCCAGCCGACGTTCACGATGGCTTCGGCATCGTAGCCCTGTAAAAGGTACAAAACGGCGTCCGCCAGATCATCCACATGGAGAAATTCTCGCCTGGGAGTACCCGTGCCCCATACCGTCACACTCTCGTCGCCGCGCACTTTGGCTTCGTGAAACCGGCGGATCAACGCCGGAAGAACATGCGAGTTCTGCAGATCGAAGTTATCCCCGGGGCCGTAGAGGTTGGTCGGCATCAAGGAAATCGCGCTGAACCCATATTCCCGCCGGTAGGCTTGACACATCTTCACGCCCGCAATCTTGGCGATGGCATACCACTCGTTCGTCGGTTCGAGCGGGCCGGTGAGGAGATAATCCTCCTTGATGGGTTGGGGAGCGAGCTTGGGGTAGATGCAACTCGATCCCAAGAAGACGAACTTCTTGACCCCCGAACGATAGGCGGCATCGATGACGTTGTCCTGGATCACCAGATTGTCCCGGATGAATAGCGCGGGCCGGGAATTGTTGGCGTGAATTCCCCCCACCCGGGCGGCGGCCATGATGACCGCTTCCGGACGTTCAGCCTCAAAGAACTTCCGGACGCCGGCCTGATCCGTCAGATCGAGTTCCTGGTGCGTCCTCAATAGCAGGTTGGTATGGCCTCGCTGCTGAAGGGCTTTGACCAATGCCGAACCCACCAAACCGCGGTGGCCTGCCACGTAAATCTTGGACATTTCCGTTAGCATTGCGGAATTTACTCGTGGTGGCTGTAGACCTTGTAGCCCTCTTTGGCAACCAAGGCGTCCCGCTTCGCGAGATCCAAATCCGCTTCGACCATTTCCGCCACCAATTCCGGAAAGCTCACCTCCGCGGTCCAACCCAGCTTTTGCCGCGCCTTGGTGGCGTCGCCCAAGAGAGTCTCCACTTCGGTTGGCCTGAAATAGCGTGGGTCAACACGTACCAACTGGCGGCCCGTAACGGAGTCGATTCCGACTTCGTCCACCCCATCGCCCTGCCACTCGATCTGCATGTCCAAGAGCGCGGCGGCGGCCACCACGAAGTCCCGCACCGAAAATTGCTTCCCGGTGGCGATGACGAAATCCTCCGGCACATCTTGCTGCAACATCAGCCACTGTGCGCGCACATAGTCGCGCGCATGCCCCCAGTCGCGCCGCGAATCCAGGTTTCCCAGATGCAAGGTTTCCTGCAGACCAACCTTGATTCGCGTCAGCGCGCGGGTGATCTTGCGCGACACGAAGGTTTCACCGCGCAGCGGCGATTCATGATTGAACAAAATACCGTTGCAGGCAAACAAACCATATGCCTCGCGATAATTGACCGTAATCCAATACGCATAGACTTTGGCGACCCCGTAGGGCGAGCGCGGGTAGAAGGGTGTGGTTTCCCGTTGCGGGATTTCCTGAACCTTTCCGAACATCTCAGAGGTGGACGCCTGATAGAAGCGGGTTTTTTGCTCAAGGCCCAAAATCCGGATGGCCTCCAGCACCCTGAGCGTGCCCACGGCGTCGGAATTCGCCGTGTATTCCGGCGTCTCGAACGACACGGCCACATGGCTTTGCGCGGCCAAATTATAGATCTCATCCGGCTGAATTTCCTGAATGATCCGAATCAGGTTGGTTGAATCCGTGAGGTCCCCGTAGTGCAGTTTAAGCCGCACGTCTTTCTCGTGGGGATCCTGATAGAGATGATCGATTCGATCAGTGTTGAACGACGAGGCGCGGCGTTTAACACCATGTACCGTATAGCCCTTCGCAATGAGGAATTCAGCGAGGTAAGCACCGTCTTGCCCGGTAATTCCGGTGATTAACGCAGTCTTTGCCAATTGATCGCTCCGAACGGGTTCTGACGCATCTCCGTGGTAATCGTGCCACTCATACACCGTCAACGTCTACATATTGCCGCGTGGGCCTGGAATGGACCGGGAATCTCGTAGAAATTACAATGATTACGCGACCGGCTGATCGCGCCCGAGCGACGGAAGGTTCGACGAGGCGGGTCGACGGTTTCGCCGGCCGCTGCCACACGATGGTACGTCAGCGCTCGGTGACCCTATAATAGGCGAGATACCATTCCACGAACTTCGCGATGCCTTCCGATACCGGGGTCGACGGCCGATAGCCGATGTCGCGCGCAAGGGCCGTGACGTCCGCCCAGCTCTCGGAAACGTCTCCCAACTGCATGGGCAGGAGATTCTTCTTGGCGGTCCTCTTCAGGCACTTCTCCAGTAGCGCGATGTACTCCAGCAATTCCACCGGACGCTCATTGCCGATGTTGTAGATCCGATAGGGGACGCCACTCCTGCTTGGATCTGGATTCGCAGAATCCCAGTCGGGATCCGGTTGCGCAATCCTATCGGCCGCGGCCACCACCCCCCGGACGATGTCATCGATGTACGTGAAGTCGCGCTTATGACGGCCGAAGTTGAACACGTCGATGGCTTTGCCTTCCAAAATCGACCGCGTGAAGAGAAACAACGCCATGTCGGGTCGGCCCCATGGGCCATAGACCGTAAAGAAGCGCAGACCAGTCGTGGGCAGTCCATAGAGGTTCGAGTAGCTGTGCGCCATGAGTTCGTTGGCCTTCTTTGTCGCGGCGTACAACGTCAGAGGATGGTCGGTGCTTTGGTCCACCGAAAACGGCATGTGGGTATTGGCCCCGTAGACCGAACTCGTCGATGCATAAACCAAGTGCTCGACCTGAGTGTGTCTGCACCCTTCGATGATGTGAAGAAAACCCGTGATATTGCTGTCAACGTAGGCGTGCGGATGTTCAATCGAATAACGCACGCCGGCTTGCGCGGCCAAGTGCACCACCCGCTGGAATCTCTCCCGCTTGAACGCGGCTTCGATTGCAACGCGATCGGCGATGTCCGCCCGCAGGAAGCGGAAATTCGGCCGCTTCTCGAGAATTTCCAGACGCGCCGCCTTGAGCGCCGGGTCGTAATAGGAATTCATATTGTCGATGCCGACCACTTCGTCTCCGCGGTCAAGCAGCGCGCGCGCGGTGTGAAAACCGATGAAACCGGCGGCGCCGGTGACGAGCATCTTCATTGCCGTGTCCCTATAGTCGCTGATCGGTCAGGCCGGCCGCGAACAAGTATTTGACGTCAAAAAGCAGATGAGGGTTCTTGCCCCATGACCGAATCCTCCCTACGCCCATGTCCCGAAACACGGAATGCCCAACTGCAATGACGACGGCATCGTACGTATTCTTCTTGGGCGCGCGCACCAGCTTGATCCCATACTCCGCTCTGGCTGAATCGGCGTCGACCCAGGGATCGTACACGACCACTTCTGCGTCGAATGCCTCCAACTCTCTCACGACGTCCGCGACCTTGCTGTTTCTGAGATCCGGGCAATTCTCTTTGAACGCCAATCCCATGATCAATATCTTCGCACCCGCGGCCAGGATGCGAAGCTCCGTCATTCCCTTGATCACGCGACCGGCAACATGGCGCCCCATGTTGTCGTTGACTCGCCGTCCTGCAAGAATCATCTCCGGGTGATATCCGATTTCCTGCGCCTTGTGGGTCAGGTAATAGGGATCGACTCCAATGCAGTGGCCGCCGACGAGCCCCGGCCGAAACGGCAGGAAATTCCATTTGGTGCCGGCGGCCCGCAGGACTTCCTCCGTGTCGATTCCCAATCGATGGAATATGAGCGCCAGTTCGTTGATCAAGGCGATATTCACGTCGCGTTGCGTGTTTTCGATCACCTTGGCGGCTTCAGCGACCCGGATGTTTGCGGCTCGATACGTGCCCGCCGTAATGATCGACGAATACAGTGCATCGACGAAATCGCCAGTCTGAGGCGTAGAGCCCGACGTAATCTTCTTGATCGTCGGAAGGCGATGTTCCGCATCCCCGGGGTTGATTCTCTCAGGGCTATACCCGCAATAGAAATCACGGTTGAACCGCAATCCGGAGGCGCGTTCCAGCACCGGCACGCAAATCTCCTCGGTGCATCCGGGATAGACCGTCGATTCATAAATCACGACGCCTCCCTTCTTGAGCGCTCTCCCAACCGTCTCGCTGGCGCTCACCAACGGTGTCAGATCGGGCCGCTTGTACCGGTCGATCGGCGTCGGAACGGTGACGATGAACACCTCTCGACCCGCTAATCGCGCGGGATCCGACGTGAATTTGAGCTTTCGAGCGGACCTCAGTTCATCCGCGCTCGATTCGCGCGTGGCGTCCCGGCCCTGGCGCAACTCGCGGATTCGCCGGGAGTCGATATCGAATCCGATCGTCGAATATTTCCTGCCGAACTCGACCGCGAGCGGCAACCCAACATAGCCCAGCCCGATGACTGCAATTTTTGCCAAACCCAGACTCCGCATGGACACCCCTTCGGTGCTCGCGCTCAGTTTCATCACGCCGCCGAAAGAACGAAGTAGCCGATCGAGGTCAGCAAGTCCGCGGTGTCATATCGTAGAAACAGCGGGTCGGGTGAAATCGTCCGGATGGTGTCGGGAGAAACGGTCCCGGTCTTCGTCTCGATGATATTCCAGTTCAGTTCACGAAATATCTTGTCAAAATCGCTGTGTCGCAGGCGATTCTGGTAGTGATTCGACGGATTGAACCATCGCCATCGGCGCTCAGAATACAGATAGAAGTTGAATAAGGAAATGGAGTCGTCCGCGTAGCGATAGTGATCGGAATAGTCGATGATGTTGCTGAAGACGGCGCCTGGCATCGCGATGCGCCGGCATTCATTGAGGATCTGCCGGATGTCGGGCGATGGGATGTGTTCGAGCGTGCTGGTCGAGCAGAAAAAACTGATACTGCCGTCGCTCAGGCCGGTGTTTCGCGCATCGCCGGGCGCCAGATAGCGTATGCGGTATTTCCTCTCGAGATCGGCCCAACTGTCAATTTCGGTCCATTCGCCCGGAACGCGGCCCCGCAGCTGCCGGATGGTGTGATTGACCTGCTCCGGACTGCTGAGCCGCTGAATGTCGTACACCAGCACCTCGGTCGCACCGGCGTTCGAGAGCAGCAGCGGGCTCAAGAAGTGCCGGCCGCCCCCGAACTCCAACGCGCGGCCAGGGTGAACGCGCCGGTATTGGGCCACATGAAACTGATGAAGACCCAAGTATGCGTCGGTAACCTCGAAAAGATGATTGCCGGTCACGAACTTCTGGGCGAATCGGTAAAGACGACCTCCACCCGGAAGATATTCGAGTATTTGGAAAGCTACGCACTTAAGCCGCCAGTTCAAGATCACATCTCCAGTGCATGTTCCGCTCACGACTCGATCGGGCCCGTCTCATCTTACGATTGGTCTCATCTTACGATTGGTCTCATTTTACAATTGCAAGTCCCATGTATTCGTGGAGCGCGCACTCCGTCTTACGGAGAGACGACGAGCGCGGAATCCACCCTTGGGCGTCAAATTCGATTTCCCGCGGAGCCATCTGCCCGGTGGGAGCCGGGATCGGGTGCGCTCCCGCGAGCTGCATCAGCCGCATGGCTCTCGGCATGTGATAGGCGGAGGTTATCAAAAGAAACGGCGCGCTGCCGACCAACGCGGCGACGGCCGTGGCTTCTTCGGCGGTGTCCAAAGGAGTGGCCAACTTCATGATCGCGCCGGCCTCGACGCCGAAATCGGCGGCGAATCTAGCATAGCCGATCGCGGAGGGCGTCCTATTCTCCATCGCACCTCCCGAGGCGATCAACATCATGCTGCTCCTGCGACGCATGAGCCTCACGCCCTCGGCGATTCGAGCCAGACCATCACCCATCAGAGCGGCCGTGATCGGGTTGCCGTCGCGAGGCGCGTAGCCGCTGCCGAGAACGACAATGAACTGCACGGCCGGCAGCGCTTCGGTGTCGCTGAGCGGGCGATAGCGGTTCTCCAGGGGCATCAGGAGAGCGTTCGCAATCGGTGACGTCGACGAGAGGTAGACGATGCATGCTGCGGTCACCCAGAGAACGGTCGACATCCTGCGCCATCCCGTCAATCGTGCACCCGCTCCCGCCAGGGCGAACAGAAGTGCGCAAGTCAGCGGCGCCGCCACCGTGGCGACGATCTCCTTGGCGGCATGTGTCAAATGCATGTCAGAGGTCGCGATGCTCCAATCGCCTCTTCCATGACATCGTGCAGGACGCTGCAGGTTCGATCCATGTGTTCCCAGGTCAAAGTGGGATGAACCAGGAACATCAGACTCGTCTCACCCAACTCACGCGCCATCGGAAGCCGCTCTGCCGGCCGCGAATCGGAACCCTCGAATGCCTTCTCCAGATACACCTCGGAACACGAACCGGAGAAGCACGGAACACCCCTCGAACAAACCTCCGCGACGATGCGATCGCGGGTCCAGTTAGATTTCAAACGGGCCGTATCCAGGAATGCATAGAACTTGTAGTACGCGTGCCTGATATACGCAGGCGGCACGGGAACGCGAATCGCATCGATCCGGCCGAACCCGTCATGCAGGCGCTTTGCGTTCGAGCGCCTGCGCTCGCTCCAATCTTCCAGCTTTGCCAATTGCAGCCGCCCGATGGCGGCCTGAAATTCCGTCATCCGCCAATTCGTGCCGAAGGTCTCGTGCAGCCAGCGAAAACCGGGTGGATGATCCAGGCGATGGGCCGCCTGAAAATTCTTGCCGTGATCCTTGAACGACCAGGCGCGGGACCACAATGCCTCATCGCGGGTCACCAGCATGCCGCCTTCACCGCCGGTCGTGATGATCTTGTCTTGGCAGAATGAAAACGCGCCGAATACTCCAAAACTACCGACGGCATTCTCATGGTAGCGGGCGCCGTTCGCCTGCGCGCAGTCCTCGACGATCGGGATATTTCTGCTCTCCGCGAGCTGCACGATCGAGTCCATTTCGCAAGGCCAGCCGGCAAGATGGACCACCACGATGGCACGCGTCCTCGGGGACAGAACCTGCTCGATACTGGAAGCGGTAATGTTCTGGCTATCGCGATCGACGTCCGCGAATACGGGCTTGGCGCCCCGCATGACGGCGCAACTGGCGGACGCGATGAACGTTCGAGGCGAGGTGATGACCTCATCCCCCGGACCTATTCCGAGCATCGCAAGCGCGAGTTCGAGCGCCACGGTGCCGTTGGCCAGGGCCACCGCATATGGAACGCCGACGGAGTCCGCATACTCCCTTTCGAAAGATCGCCCCTCGCTTCCGGTCCAGTAATTGACCCGGCCTGAACGCAGTGTCGCGGCGGCCGCCGCAACCTCGTCCTCGTCATAGCGGGGCCAGGGAGGAAACTGCGGACGAGCGGGCTGACTGTCGAGCGTTCGATCTCGGTTTCCGGTCATCGAACTCACGCCGACACCTTCTTTCGTCGCGCCGGAACGCCCAGGACGGTCGACTCATCCGCGACGTCCGCAATGACGACCGAGCCGGCGCCCACCGTCGCATCGCGCCCAATCGCAATTCCCTGCCGGATCGTGGCCGCAATACCGATCCAGGAACGATCGCCCACCCGCACATTTCCTGCCAAATGTGCGCCGGGGCAGACGTGAACGCCGTCGCCGATGAGACAGTCATGGTCGACGGTTGCACCGGTATTGACGATGCACGACGCTCCGATCTTGGCGTCGGCGTTGATTGCCGACTGCGCGAAAGCCACGCATCCGAGACCGATCGAGGCAAATTTGCTGATGAATGCCATCGGATGCACGATGGAAACCACTTCAAACCCGGACTGAAGACAGCGAGCGGTCCATTCCAGCCGCAGCCGAGCATCACCGAGAGCAACGATGACGCTGGAGAATTTACCGCGCTTGCCGCTCAAGTCGGCCAACGTCCCGATGACGGGCAGACCCAGGGGCGCTCCCAACATCGAGGCACGGTCGTCGAGAAAGGCGACGTTTTCCCAGCCCAGCGACAACGCAGTATCAGCCACGACTTTGCCGTGGCCCCCCGCCCCGATGACCAAGAGCCCGTTCACGCCTTGGTGCCTCGAAAGCGTTCCATGGTTGCGTGTCCCGGATGAGAAATCCCTCTCGCGCCGATCACGTTGGCCACGGTCTTGCAAAGAATCCGCAGATCCAACCCAAACGAGCGGTGGTCCACATACCAAACGTCCAATCTGAATTTCTCCTCCCAATCGATCGAATTGCGGCCATTCACCTGAGCCCATCCGGTAATCCCCGGGCGCACTTCATGGCGACGCGCTTGTTCGGGATTGTACAGGGGAAGGTATTCCATCAGCAGGGGCCTGGGGCCGACGAGGCTCATTTCACCCCGCAACACGTTGACCAATTCGGGTAATTCGTCGAGGCTGGTTCGTCGCAGAACCCGTCCCAAGGGGGTCAAACGCTCGGCGTCCGGCGCCTCGCCGCCACCACCCGGCTCCGCCGCCATGGTGCGGAATTTCAGGAGCGTGAACGGCTCGCCGTGCAGGCCCGGGCGCTTCTGCCGGAAGAGTATCGGCGCACCCATGGTCAAACGCACGGCCAGCGCGATCATCGCGAACAGCGGCGAGACCAGCACGAGTCCGATGGTCGCGACCAAGCAGTCGCGGACGCGGCTCATCGGGATCCACCGACCGCGGCGCTCAGCACCGCCTCCACCCTCGCCGCCAGCATATCGCGTGAAAAATCCCTCTCCGCGAGCCCCCGTGCATTGAGACCCGCGGACGCAATCCTCCCTGGTTCGTCGGCCAGCGTCTGCAGTTCGGCTGCCGCCCGCTGTGGATCGCAATCCAACCGGATTCCAGCTCCCGCTTCCTGCAACAGTTTGGCATGCCACCCGCCATAGTTGATCGCCACGCAGCAGCCGGCGGCCAATCCGTCGAAGAACTTATTCGCCGAGTTGGATTCAATTTCCGGAATCGGCAGGAACAAGGAGGTGGCGACATCCACCGCGGACAGAACGTCCGGTATCTGTGCCTTCGCAATTTTCGGCTGCATCAAGAAATTCCGGTCCAAAACGCCCTCGGCGCGCGCCAACGCGGCCACTTGTTCACGCTCCTGCCCGTCGCCCATCGCCAGAAACACGAACCGCGCGTCGCCTTTCAATGCGGCGGCGATTTTCACCAAATAGGCAACTCCGTTGATTCGACCCAGCGTGCCGAGATATCCCACCAAGATCCTGTCATCGCCGATGCCCGCCCTTCGACGAAATGCCCGTCCCTTCGCACTATCGCGACGGAACAAATCCAGGTCCGACGCATTCGGAACGATGACGACGCGCTCTCGCGGATAGCCCGCCCGGACGACCCCCTCCGCCATTCCGGGCGAAAGCGCGATGACGGCGGCGGAATTCGAGTACGAAAAGCGCTCCAAGGCTCTTGCCGCGCCCTGCAGGATGGGATTCTTCAGCGCACCGACAGCGATCGGCAGTTCCGGCCAGAGGTCCCGCACCTCGAACACCATCGGTATGCCGCGGCGCCGGGCGGCGTAGACGGCCGGAATGGCGATGGTGAGCGGCGTACTGGTTGCAAAGATCACATCCCCATCGATTCGCCGGGCGCGCCCGGCGGCGCGCACCGCGAATTTTAGGAAAGCTCCCATGCGGGCGATGTAGCTCATGTTGTTGGAATATCGCACGGGCAACCAGTGGACGCGCATCCCCGATTCATCCGTCGTAAACCAGCCTTTTTCAGTGGTTGGTTCCCGCCAGGACGTCACGATGTCGACCCGATGGCCGGCCGCCGCCAAACGGCGGCCGACCTCGAAAGAGCGGGTGCTGCCGCTCGATTCCGGGGTGTTGAAATACTGATGCAGATAGATGATGCGCATCCGCGTCACTCGATCCAATCAGCATAGCGCCGCATCCACAATTCGAGCGAAAAAGGGGCGAATATCTCACGGTACCAGATCGAACCCTTCTCCGGTGCCTGCTCGCAATACCGGTCGTATTTCCGCAGCAGCGCGCCGCTGTCCATGATCCCCTTCTTGCTGAGCAGGCTGTCGGTGCCGAAGGCGTCCCGCACCGGGTGTTTCAATTCGCGCTTCAGCCATTCTCCCTGCGGATTGGCAAAGCCCTTCTTGTCCTTGCGCCAGGCAATCTCAGCGGGAAGAAAGGGCCGCATCGCCTCGCGCAGGCAATACTTGGTCCAGCCTTTGCGAAGCTTGTAATCGTCCGGCGTTCGAAGCATCAAGTCGATGAGCCGGGAATCGAGGAACGGCAGCCGGATTTCCCTTCCCATGGCCATCGACATGCGGTCTTCATAGTGGCAGAGCGAAGGCACTGACAGCTCGCGTATATCGGACAGTTGGCGCTCGGCGAGCGAGCCGGAACCCAGACCCACGCTCACCGGGCTCCAGCCTCGCAGCCATGCCCCATCGAGGCCGCTCTCCGGATCATTGTACGACGAGCCGCTGAATTTGCGCAGTAAGGGAACGTAACGCTTGGCATCACGAAGATCGAACTGGTTGATCACGGTCCGGTTGGCGGCGAACCCGGCCAGAACTCCCATTGCCGCGAAATACCGGCGCTGCCTCACCAGGGACTGAAGAAAAAATCCGAGATATTTTCGATAGCCCAGGAATATTTCATCGGCGCCCTGCCCGCTCATGATGACCTTGAGGCCGCGTTCCTTCGCACACTCCATCATCCGATAGTGGCCAAGCGCCGAGAGCCCTGCCACCGGCTGATCATTGATCCAATTGAGGGCCGTCAGGTCGTCCACCAACGTGGCCGCCGACGTATGGATGACCACCTTCTCAGCAACTTGCTTGAGGTGGCGCTCCATCGCATGGATGTGCTGCGTCTCGTCGAACCGCGCATCATCGCTGACCGCCGACAGGAGTTGCGGGGCTTCGACATCGCCCTGCAAATGATGCGCCACAGCGGCAATGGAGGAGGAGTCGACGCCACCCGACAGAAGGACACCGACGGGCACGTCGCTGCGCAATCGAAGGCGCACTACGTCGACGAAAAGCCGGCGCACCTCCTCGATGCAATCCGGCAACGAGATTCTCGCCGGATCTCCCGCGTACGGCGGCGGCGAGTATCGAATCGGCCTGATCTCGGGCCGCGGCGAAGCGAGCTCCAGCGAGAGATAAGTTGAAGCGTCTAATTGATTGATTTCATTGAAAATACTTTGCACGGAAGTGTCGCTCAATCCTTGATGGATGAACCGTCCGACGACATCGCGGTCCAATTGAAACTTCCTGCCCGCCAGCGTCAGCAGCGTCTTGATCTCGGATGAAAAAATCAATTGGCGTGAGTCGGAGAAATAATAAAGCGGCTTCTCCGATCCCGCGTCGCGCGCCAACGTCAAACGCTCACTGCCTCGATCCAACCAGGCAAACGCCCCCATCCAGTTGAACTTGGGCAGCGCTCGCGCGGCGCCCCAGCGGTGCAGAGCAGACAGGACGACTTCGGTATCGGATTGCGTCGTAAACGATTCTCCCGCCTGACGAAGCTCCTCACGCAGTTCAAGATAATTGTAGAGCTCACCGTTATAGACGATGCTGCCGCGCCCATCGCGATAGCTCATCGGTTGATGACCCGCTTCACTCAAGTCGATGATCGCCAGCCTCTGATGAGCGAGGGTCAACGAACTCCGCTCGAACACGAATTGCTGCGTGCCGCGGCCGTCGGGTCCGCGATGGGCCTGCACGGCGTGCGCCGCTTCCACGAGCGCCGGATTAACGGGTGCCCGCCCCTGCGACCATATGCCGAAAATTCCGCACATCTAGTTCTTCACCAAGGACTCGCAAATCGACTCGAATTTGCGGGCCCACACGGCATGGTCGAACTGTTCGGACCTGCGCCGCGCGCCGTCCTTGAGTCGAAGCCACCGCTGCGGGTCGTCATGGAGCGCTGCGACCGCCGCGACGAAGGCCGCCGTATTCTGCGGCTCCATGAGAATTCCGCACTCCTCGTCCACGATTTCCGGAATCGCCAGCCAATTGGTCGTAATGACGGGCAATTCATGCGCGAAGGCTTCCGCGATGACCCCCGGATATCCTTCTCCGGGGTGGAATGTGGGAAGCACCAGACAATCGTACTCCCAGAGCGTCGTGCCGACCTGTTCGTGAGTGAGAAACCCGCCGTATCGGACTCTGCCGCCGCCGCGCTCATCGATCTGTTCACGGGAATACTCGTCCGGGGGACCGTAGATATCGATCGTGCAATCGCCTGGCAGGAACGGAGCGGACTCGAGCAAGGTTTCGATACCCTTGGTGCGCCAAAGGTGCCCAAGAAAGACGAAACGGCTGCAGCCCGTCCTCCCGGGCACGGACGTCCCCGGATTGCGGTTGATTGCACGAACGGGGGTTTCGACATAGGTTGAAAACCAAACGACTTTCGCCCGGGCACAGGCCTGAATTTCACGTACCGCCCGTTTTGTTTGGAGCAACATCACGTCGCACGACAGCAGGGTGGCGCGCGTCAGGGTCTTTCTGATTCGCGACTGAATCCGATACGCGTCGCCGAAGGAGCCTCCGAAGACCCGCAATATCGAGGGCTTCCCCGCGATTTTGCACAGCGCCACCACCAGCGGCCCGAACAGAAACATGCCGCGATCGCTGGCGTGAAACGACACGACGTCGACGTGCCTCAACCGGACGGCGATCTTGGCCATCGTCCGGAACGAGACGAGGGCGTTCGACACCCAATCCGAATGCCCCGCGCCGCGCGAGGTGTCGATCAACCTCACGTCGTAACGGGGATGCGCGGTCAGATCGGCAACCAGAGTTGCGAAGTGACGGGTATCGCCGCCCATCGGCGGCGGCAGAGGGCCGATGAGCAGAATCCTGACCACTCAGGCACCGCGCGCCGGAACGGCGACGATGAACGCTCCGCTCGTCGTCAAATCGTCATCCGACAGCCGGCGGAACTTCGCGGCAAGCAGGCGTCTTTCCAAATGCGACTCGGACCGAAATACGGTGTCCTCGAGAATCCGAAAACCGCTTTGCTCCATCAGCTTGAGGTGCACGGAATGCGGTTGCCGGTTCAATAGATACGCCCGCCGCCCGACGATCATTTTCCAGACGACATCCTCGTACGTCCAATGTCCGTTCCACGCATTCGCCTTGCCGTGGGACTTGAAATCGATTTGATGGGTCATGATGCCGCCCGGCCTCAGCCATCTTCGCATTGCCGAGTAGACGCCTGCCAGGTCGTCGACATGCTCGAGCACCGCCTGGGAGAAAATGAAGTCCACCGAACCGTCGTCGATGACTTCCGGCGCGTTCCATGGCGCTCGATACGAAATCATCGACTCTTTGCCCTCGGAAGCCCGGATCGAAGATCGGATCGCCTCCAGTCGATTGGCCGCCAACGACTTCATCAGCTGATCCTCACCGAGCAACTGCCCGGGAAAGTCATAGCGTTGCAGTTTCGGGTATAGGAAGGGAAATTCCGAATCATCGGGTATGCGCGCCCGACCGGAGAACAGCGCAACGAGTTCCTCGAAGATCTCGAGATTCTTCCCGAGCGCGGAATACGGAACCAGATCAAGGGCGAAATATCTCCCGGCGCCGGACAACAACGCGGCCAGTCCGATCCCGATGGAGTCGCCCGGCCCCAACTCGGCGACGACGCCCGGCACCGCCACACCGGTCGAGTTCGTGAACCCCGATATCAAGTGACGCAGCCAAACCGAATAGCAATACCGGGCCGAGTCGGTTCCCCCGGTAAACCCCTTGCGGTCGTACCATGGAATGTAGGTCGACAGTCCCGACAGGATCGCCTTGATCTTTAGGTCCATGAAATCTGCACACGGCCGCTCGCCGGAATCATGGGTTCAGTTCCCCGGCGGCTTCTGACAGCGCGCTTCGACCCCGTTTCCGCCCTTCGCGACCCAAATATTTTGCGAGCCCAGCGCCTGAAGCGTGCGCCTGATCGAAGGCGCCGAACGAAGATGTTTATAAAAATCCGTCAAGGAATCATGCGTGTCGAGTTCCGCCCATTCGTACTGCAGCTGATCGTTCAATTGCGGGAACAAGTGATAATAGGTGAGCAGGGGCGAAAACCGGGACAGCAGCATCTGAAGCGGTTTAATATTTCTCACTGCGCGATGCAGCGGGAAAAATATCCGGGTCAGCGCCTTGGTGACCGTCAATCCCTTCGCGGGAGAAACCCGTTTCAAAATCGGCCGCAACAGCCACTCCGACAGCTTCGTATAATACGCAAGGGTCTGCGTATAGTGGTCGAGCACCAGCCATCCCCCCGGCTTCACTTGACTATAGAGGTCGCGGATGGTCCGCTCCGGGTCTTTGGTGTGCTGAATTACACCGAGACAGATGACGATGTCGTACTGCTCGGGGCTGAAGGGCAGTTGATTGATATCGCATTGCAAAATCCGATGCCGGTCCGACAATGGACAATTCGCCTTGTTGGGCTCGACGGCAGAACTCAAGTCGGTCGACGTGACGGACGCCGCCGGCAGCTGCAGAAGAATCTCCGTGAACCTTCCCGCCCCGCAGCCAGACTCCAGAATTTGCACCGTCCCCGGCCGATTCAGCAGGCTCCACAAGGATTCCCCCATGCATCGACGAAGGCGATTCCTGGAGATGTCCGTGCGGGTGTACGAATCCAATTGGGTGACACGGTACTCGATCCACTGTTCGCCGAAAGCCTCGGCGTAGTTGTTCTCGGATGCCAGCAGTCTCGGAATATCGCGCCGCACGGCGAAATGATGCCCGGAAGCGCAACGCAATGAATCCGGACCGCTTTGAAGAGGTAAAAGGTCCATGGGACAAACGACGGGCGGTAACGGCGAATTCAGCGCGACGTCCATTCAGCTAGCACTTCGGTCAATAAATTGCAATTTGAAAAGATTCGCCCAAATCATGAAGTTCAAGATCTTCCACAGCATAAACGAGTGATTTTGCTGCCCGCTGCCGGTTCGAGCAAATAGAATTTCGACGTGCTCCACGTTCAAAACGCCCGGATGTGCCCGCACGAACGTCGACAGATGATCGAAAAACATGGCTTTCAGCGAGGTCTGGAGCCATGAGCCGTAGGGAACCGTGAATCCCGACTTCGGTCCGCGCAGCACCTCGTTCGGCACCACTCCGATCAATGCCCTCTTCAAAAGCCATTTCTTGCGTCCAAGCGGCATCTTAGCCGTTCCCGGCAATCCCGTGGCGTAGGCGATCAGGTCATTGTCAAGAAATGGAACGCGAACTTCGACACTCGCCGCCATCGTGGAGCGATCGACTTTCTCCAGAAACAGATCGGGCAGCTCGATGCACATGTCGGTGAGCGACATCTGATTGCCGATGTCTTGCCCGGAGAACCAAGGCTGAACTTCTCGAAATCTGGCAAAAGGATCGAATTTGCCGACAAGTTCGCGCAGCGCGGGTCCAAAGATTTTCCCGGGATGCGAGAAACGGTCCTCCTGAGTCAGCATCAACGCCATCGTAGTGGAGAGATCCGGAGCCGACAGTGCGTGCAGGTAGCGCTGAATTCGATAGTAGGTCGGAGAGCGCGGCGTCATTCGATGCAAACCTTGAAGCGATCGCGCCAAAATCCCCAGTGCTCCGTAATATCGCAACGTGGAGTAGCGACGATAGCCGCCGAACAACTCATCGCCCCCGTCGCCCTGCAGCACCACCTTGGTATGGGGGCGGATTTTTTCCGACATCATATAGAGAGGAATGTTGGCCGCGTCGGAGAACGGCATATCATGGTGATACACCATCTTTTCCACGATGGCCGGCACGTCGGCGCCGCCGATGTGAATCTCATGATGGTCCGTGCCGAATCTCTCCGCGGTGCGTCTCGCCCGCGGCAGCTCGCTCGCGTTGCCGGCGAAGTCGAATCCGACGGAATACGTTGCAAGCCGGCCTAGGTAATGGCGCGCGGCGAAGGCGGCAATGGCGCTCGAATCGACGCCGCCTGAGAGAAACACGCCCACCGGCACGTCGCTGACCAGTTGACGTTTTACCGCCTGCTCCAGCAGAGCGCGGATTTGAACGGCGTGACCCTCGACCGGGGCCGTCACCGCGACCCCTTGCCGCTGACGAAACGAATGATATTCCGCGACCTTGCAATCGAACGTATCGAGATCCAATTCGAGAAAGTGACCCGGAAGCAATTGCTGGATGCCTGCGTAAAGCGTGCGACCGCCGAGGGTGTTTCCGTAATACAGCCACTCGTGCAAGCCCGCCACATTGCACGCAGGCGTTCCGGGATTCAGAGCGGCGATACCCTTGATTTCCGAACAAAACGCAAACCCGGCGGCGTCCATCCGATAATAAAGCGGTTTGATGCCCGTCCGGTCGCGAACGAGCCAGATCTTGCGGCGCTGCTTGTCGTAGACCGCAAAGGCGAACATGCCGTTGAAATCCGGCAGCGCGGCCACTCCCTCGGAGGCGAACAGTTCCAGCACAACTTCCGTGTCCGATCTGGAACGAAGGTCGCGCAGCCCGCGTTCGGCGGCCAACTCCCGGAAATTATAGATCTCGCCGTTATACGTGACGACGAAGCGATCATCCCGTGTCTTCATGGGTTGGGAACCGGCGCTCGACAGATCCAGAATGCTGAGCCGCGCGTGCCCCAACCATACGTTCCCATCCTGATAGACGCCCGAGCCATCCGGCCCACGGTGATGAATCTTCGCCAGAGCGCGATGGAAAACGTCGGGCGCAAGAATACTTTGGTCCGGGAGCCGTGTCGCGATGCCGATTACGCCGCACATCCGTCTTACCCCGCCGCGTCTTGAAAAGCGAAATCGGGAATCAGCTGCGCGAGATAGGCACGCGCAATTCCCTTGATCGCAAAATCCGCGGCCCGGGCACGCCCATCCTCGTGTTCGCCGCCCTCCATCGCCTTCGAGATTTCGGATGCCATGGCGCGCGCGTCCCCAACCGGAACCAATCGACCCCAGCGCCCGCCCTCGAGGACCTCCGAGCAACCGCCGACGCAATCGGTACTGACGACGGCCGTGCCGCACGCGAGGGCCTGCATCAAGGCATTGGGGCATCCCTCCGTCAGCGAAGAGGTGACCGCGACCTTCGCAGCCCGCATCCAGGCAAAGGGATTCGCGACGAATCCGGGTAGACACACGTCCTTCTGTAATCCGAGCTCTTGCACCAGGCGCTCCAGCCTCGCGCGGTCGGCACCCTCACCCAGAATTGCCAGGCGGCAGGGGCGCCCGGACCGAACGACCGAAAAAGCGCGGATCAAGGTGGGAAAATCCTTGATCGCGGCAAGACTTCCGACCCCCAAAACCAGCGGTGACGAATCGCGTCCGAACCACGGATTTTCAACCTTTTCCCGGCTGAGCCGTTCGATCGACTCCAGGTCCAACGGATTATAGATGACGCGAAGCTTGTCGGACGGCACACCAAAATTCGCCGCCAGGTCGTCCGCCACGGCCCGGGAGTTGGCGATGATCCGGTCCGCCCGACCGTAGCTGCCGCGCATCAGCCGCGGCAGCACCCATCTTCGCACCGGCGTCTCTTCGCGATAGACGGCCGATGGCACAGATCGCATCGAAATCACGCACCGTGCGCCGGTACGCGAAATCGAGCAGGCAAGGATGGAGACGATGTTTGAATGATCCAACGCCGACAACACGACGTTGGGCCTCACCGACCGTATATGCCGCACCAGTTTCGGAAGCGACTGCAGCACACCGCGGCCCCCGAGGTCGACGATCCGAACGGGCCCGGCGACCTCGTCCAGATACGGACCGCGCACGGCCGCGAGCAGCAGTTGAACGCGAAGACCCATGGTCGCGAATTCATTTGCCAACTGAACGAAAACACGCTCCGCACCGCCGCCGTCGAGCGACGGCAGAAACATGCAAATCGTCGGCGCGAGCGCTGGAATGGCGTTAGCCATCGATCCACGATTGAAACATCAGCAGCGGCCAAATGCCGTCGCTGCTTACCCGCGGGTCCTTGAGAAACCTCGTCCAACGCGCGCGGATAATTGATTCATCGAATATCCCTTGCTGCCCCAGACGAGGTTTGGATACGAGGTCCTCGGCCCAATCGCGCAAGGGCCCGCGCATCCAATCCCCCACGGGCACACCGAATCCCATCTTCGGGCGATCGATCAAGCGAGCGGGAACGTGCCGCCGCAACACCTTCTTCAACAACCACTTTCCCTCGCCCTGCCGCATCTTCATGTCCGGCGGCAAGCGCCACGCGAACTCGACTATCCGGTGATCCAACATCGGGATGCGCGACTCGAGACTGACAGCCATCGAGGCACGATCCACCTTGACGAGAATGTCATCGGGTAGATACGACACGGAGTCTGCGTACATCATATGATCGAGTATCCCGGCGTTGCCCGACGGCCGCATCAGAGCGGCGGGAGACGCCGGCGATGGGCCGGATGCGCCAAGCACTCCAGTGGGGGCGCCAAAGTGATGTGAGAAATGCATCTGGTAGCATTCCTCGGCGGTGCGCGCCGCAAGAAACCGGCCAACCCGTTGCAAGTTCGGGCCCATTGAAATCGCATCGGTTAGCGGCGCCAAAGCCCGTGCGCCATACGACAGGGGCGCCCGAAGCAGATGGGGAATCCGCCGCAGACTTCTCCATATATCCTCGGTTCGCCGATAGCGCGTATAGCCCCCAAACAGTTCGTCGCCGCCATCGCCCGATAATGATACGGTCACCTTCGATTGTGCCAATTGGGAAACCAGATACGTCGGGATCGCCGAGCTGTCGCCGAACGGCTCGTCGAACAAGCGAGGCAACTCCGGAATCACCCGCATGGCGTCGCCGGAATCCACAAACAACTCCGTGTGGTCCGTGCCCAAGTGCTTCGCGACCGCGTGCGCATAACCCGCTTCGTTGAATCGAGGCTCGCCGAAGCCGATCGTGAACGTCTTTACCGGTTTCGACGACCGAGCCTGCATCAGAGACACGATCAAGCTGGAGTCGATGCCGCCGGAAAGAAAGGCGCCCAGCGAAACGTCTGCGATGCTTTGCAGCGACACTGCCCGACTCAGCAAGTCTTCCAAAGTACGGGCCGCGTCCTCATCGTTCCCTTCGAACGGATCGCGCCGCGCCTGCTCGACCACCTCTTGCAAGGACCAATAGGTCTTCGGAGCAGGTACGCGTCCGGCGGCCCGGTCACACGACAACTCCAGATAAGTGCCCGGGAGAAGTTTGAGGATGTTGCGGTATATGCAATGCGGCGCGCCGATGTAGCCGTGGCGCATGTAGTCCGCGAGCACTTCACGGTCGATCTGTGCATCGAAATGAGGATGCGCTCGAAGTGCCTTGAGCTCGGATCCAAAGAGAAACGAACCGCCCTGCCATCCGTAGTAGAGCGGCTTCTCCCCCATTCGATCACGCGCCAGCGTCAAGGACCGTTCCCGCCGGTCCCACACTGCGAACGCGAACATCCCCACAGACAAACTCAGGGTGACTTCGACGCCCCATCGGTCAATCGCCTCCAGAAGGGTCTCCGTGTCGCTGTGACCGCGCCACGCAGGCGCGGCATTTCCTTCGGTCAGGCGGGCGCGGATATCAAGATGATTGTAGATCTCGCCATTCAACACGATGACGTGGCGACCCGACGCTGAAACCATGGGTTGATGCCCCGCCGGCGACAAGTCGAGGATGGACAATCGTCGATGTCCCAGCGCCACCCCGGCGGCGGGATCCAACCAGGTGCCGCCGTCGTCGGGGCCCCGATGCAGCAAGGTCCGGGTCTGCATCTCGACTGCCTGCCTGGCATCGATCTCGGAAAACCCGCCGACTTTGAGAAATCCGGTTATTCCGCACATGGGGTTCGCTGGAGCGCAAGTTCGTTGCAACCCCAACTTTCGTTGCGCTTCGCGTTGATGACGGTAAACCCACGGGCACTGAAATATGACGTGAGGACGTCGAAACCCGCAAACTCGAAGGGAAACCCGCCGATCCAATCCCGCTCGTCGTATCTCGCGCTCATGCCCCGATCACGTTGATCCGCGAACAAGGGAGCGATGGCCACCATCGGCCTGAGCAGGATGGTGTACTTGATAATGACTGCGATGCGTGTCGCCGCGGAGACGATGAACGCGAATGGCCCGCGCAACAGGCGAGGCAGGCGATTGTAGGCACTTTTGATGAACCACCAGAGATGCGATTTCCAGCCCTGATCGTTGTAGATTGCAATCATCAATTTTCCGCCTTTCGCCGCCACCCGACCGATGGCGTTCTCGATTGCGACCCACATCGATCCAGTGTGATGGAGCACGCCCCAACTGTACACCACATCGAACGTTCCCAATGTTTCAAGGTAAGCACTGTCCAACGCCGATCCTTCGTCGATTGTCCATAGAGAATCGCCAGGGAGAAATCGACGCTTCAGTTCCTTCGTACAGGCGACGGATTGAGGATCGAAATCAAACGAGTGAACGATGGCTCCAAGTCTGCGGGCCGCCAGGCTGAACAGACCAGAACCGCTACCTATATCGAGGAATTTCAGTCCCGCAAGAGTTTCCACGCAAAGCATTTCTTTGAGGGAATCCTGGGCCGCTGTTATGCGCCGCTCGTCGACGGAGGATAAGAACCTCGTCCAATTGGCGCCGAACTCAAACCTCTTTCCCGCTTGTATTTCCTGAGTCGCCGACATACTCAATCCATCCGGACGACGGATTGCCCTTGCGACATCGACGGCGCCACGCATCTTTCCCATTTTTTCATGACGAGATCCTGGCGAAAAACTTGCCTGACTTTCCTGGCCTCGCTTCCCAATCGGGCGCGCTCCTCGGGGCGACGCAATAACTCGGCCATCACTCGAGCCAGCGTTTCAACATCTTCGACCGGTACCAATCGGCCGTTGATCCCATCCTTGATGATTTCCGCCGGCCCCGACCGGCAATCCGCGCTGATTACGGCCGCCCCCATGCCCATGGCCTCAAGCACCACATTGGGAAACCCCTCGAATCTCGACGGTTGCACGACCAGGCCGGCGCGGGACATCCATGATTCGATGTCTCTCACGGGCGATCGGAACTCGACGCCGACACGAACCTTCAATTGCTCGCTCAGTTGCAGCAGTTCGGTGCACTCCGGGCCTGATCCGATGATCACCAACCGCCAGTCTGAAAATTCCGGCTGAATGAGCGAAAAGGCGCGAATCAGAAGATCGAATCCCTTTTGACGCGTCAGCCGGCCGACCGCCAAGATCACCGGTTCGCGAGGTCCGTTCGTTGACGGCAATGCTCGAAGTGGATTCGGAATCGGAATCGCTTTTACGCCGCAGAGTTTGGCGATCCAACGGGCTGCATCGGGAGTCTGCGCGATCACCGCGTTCGCGCGCCAATACGTGGCGACCCTGGACATGCGCCATACCCACGGAATGCTGGATATCGCGGCGCCGTTGATGCGCTCGGAAACGACGACTCGCAGCCGCAATCCCATGCAAGCCAATAACGTCATGACATTGGAGGTATCGACGAAACTCAGTACCGCGTCCGGCCTCACGGCCGCGAGCATTGTGCGGAGCTTGCGGATACGGCGAAAGTAGGCGCCAATCTTGGCCAGGACTGAGGTGCTGGACGCGCCGACATCCAGCCAAATGCGCCGTATCCCGGGATCGAGTTCGTAGAAATCCGGGCTCGTCCGGCCCGCCCAAGTGGCAAAGATTATCTGCCACCCCTTGCTGTTCCAAAAGTTGGCCATATCGGCAAGCACCCGTTCAGCGCCGCCCGCCTCCAAACTCCCGGTGACCATCACGACCAGACGCCCAGATTCCGTCGGCGCGCTCAACTACGCAACCCGTCGGGCCGGCGCGCTGCCCCGAACAGCCAGCAGCGCAGAGCTGATCCCCACAAAGCATGCGAGGAAACCGTTGTAATGCACGGTGCCGGACAACGAAACAAACACATAGCACACCACACCCGCGAACATGAGCGAGCGTTGGCTGCTTAGCTGGCGATCCTTTAGCTCAAGTAGCCGCCAAAATAAGCTGACAAACATGCCGTAAAACAGTATGAAGCCAATCAACCCGCTATTATAGAGCACATCGACGGGGGTGGAGTGAGAGGTGATTCCATAGTCATGCCGGAATGCTTCGACCCCGTAGCCGAATACGGGATTTAGCCGCCAACCTTCGATTCCCGCGTGTTTCCAATAGTCTCGTTCCGCAAATGCCGAATACCCGGCCACGTTGTCCCGATTCTGTAGTACCTGAACCCCGACGGAAACGCGCTGGAGGCCCCGCCCCATTGCGTCCACAAGCGCGTCGTTGGAAGCGACCGCAAACCCCATCCCGCCGCCAAGCACAATCAGCAGCAATATCTTGCGCCGGAACAATCGGCCGAAGTGGCGAAAATACATGATCCCGGCCGCGACCAAACCAAGAAGAATGCCGAGATTCGTCTTTATCGAAGTGGTTGCAACGATATGCAACATGATTACAACGGCAATTGCCACAACGACGACGCCGCTCGAGCGGCCAAAACAGCCGTACATCAACGTTATGAACAAGCCGAACAAGTACATCCCGGCGATTGCGTTGTAGGAAAAATCCTGCGGATAGGAAAATGGAAATCCTTGGGTGAGCGTGTAGTACGCAGCACCGACGGCAAAACCGAAAAGCGCCCCAACGAGAACTGTCGGAATGTTGTGATAGCTAATCAACGATCCGAAAAGAATCATGAGGAGGACCCCATTCACTGCCGGGGCCAGAGTGTTCATTGCGAGGTCGGTGTCGCGCGTCCAAAGCAGCGCGATTACCATGTAAACGACGAAATAGGCGTAGAAGGCGAACTCTCGGCACCAGAGGAACCTTCGGTGCCACATTAGATGCAGGGCAATCAAGCCCGCAAAGACAGGACCGACGTGAGTAGCGCTGAACGACTCCGAATACGCGGTGAATGTCAAGACCGTGCCCACAGTACCTGCCATTACGAATGTACAAACTCGCGCGGCCGCTCGATTGATCGGGTCGCGGTTGATTGCACCCCGATCAGCGACGATTTGCTCTGACATTACAACTCATTGTTCAATCGGCTTTCTGCACCGGGTGAGGGATTATCCACTATTTCCAAACCGTGATTTCAATGTTAAATGCCCCGTCGGCACAGTCTCCTGACACCCAACCGCGGTGCGGGTCCGACGAGTGGAAACGACGTGCGGCATCGCTGCGGTGTAAAGTCTTGGGAAATGCCGGTTCGCCGTCGCGGCCGCCCAGCACTACTCTAAGGCAGCGCGTCCAGAGGTACAATCTCGGCCGCAAGCGGATTAACCTCAAATGAACAGACTCAAGCTTTTGACCGTGGGTACCTATCCCATCCTTGTCCGGAATCTCTGGGACAGGATAGCCGCCACCGGCGGATACGACTTTACACACTTGGTGCATCCGACCTATGACGTGCGGTCCTGGACCGAGGGGTCTAAAACCGGAGATCAACTGCTCTATTTTTTTGACGGCGCCCGCGTGCCGACTCATGAAGTCGAAACTGATCTGTTGGCATCGCTGGAGGGGAACGGCGTCCCCACAATCCATAATATGATTCTTGGTGACTGCGTGGTATCGAAATTGCCGTATACCGATGCGCTCGGCTACGCGACGTTTCTCGCGCGTCGACTCGAGGAAGTCTACCGGAAGGTAAGACCAATGATCATCATCGGGGACTTCGACAGTGTTCATGGCAGCATGGGATACGCCGTGGCGAAGCGCCTGAGCATCCCCTGGTTTGCGCTTCAGTTCAGCCCCCTGCCCAGCGGCCATGTGGCCCTCTGCTCCGATATGTCTCCGGGCTCGGTGGTTACTCTCGAGCCCGGACGCCACGAACGCTTGCGCGCCTTTGCGGCGCAGCTGCTCGCCGATTTCGAACTCCGCCGAGTACAGGCGTCCGCATACATTCCTCCCAACCTTCTGTCTCCGGGTTTTATTCTCAAGCACATTCCGTCCCAGATCGCAGCCTTCGCAAGGACATTGCAACGACGTCGGAATCGAGCGTTGCTGCGGTTCACGGAAGTGTCCGGCTGGCATTCGATCAGGGGGCGGGTGCGCGAGGGCGTCCGCGTTCGAAGAAATTTGTTGCTGCTGCGGCATCGACGGCTGATTCGGGAACCTCCGCCGGACCAACGTTTCGCCTTCTTCGGCTTGCACATGCAGCCCGAGGCCTCAGTCGATGTTTGGGCTCCATTTTTCTCAAACCAGATTCGTGCCGTCGAACTCCTCTCGCGGAGCCTACCGCCTACTCACAAGCTCTTGGTGAAACTGCATAAAAGCGATGTCACCAATTATTCTCCCGAATATCTCGCGGAGCTGGCCAACCTTCCGGGTGTCGAGGTCGTTTCGCCGTACGCGGATACCCACCAATTCATTCTTCGGGCCGATATTGTGTTCTCGATCCAGGGGACGATGGGACTCGAGGCAGCGCTTCTCGGCAAGCCGGTCATCATGTTCGGCAACATCTTGGGCGACCTATTTCCCAGCACAACCGTGGTCGGCAAGGCAATCGATATTCCAGCCCTCGTACGTGCCCAGTTGGCGCGGCCCCCGCCCAGCAGGTCGGAGGTGGTCGAGGCATTTGCACTATATCTCGCGCCCTTCTATCCCGCTTCCTCAAACGACTGGACGACAACACCGGATGATGCGGCAATCAAAGGTTTTGCATCCCTCTTCAATTTGCTTCATGCATACTTGTCGGGGTCCACGTCACTGCGCGTCGCTTATTAACTGCGCGGGCCTTGCGGTTCTCCCGCCGAGCGCGACAACCGAAGGGTTGGCCCGTGCATTTGAAGCGTGCGCTTGGTGCCTCGATCGTTTATTCTTCCGGTCCTCCGCTAGAGCGCACGAGCAGCATTACTTCAAATGACGTGGAACGTGAAAGACGCTAATTGGCTGCAGGAGTTCTCGAAACGGCTGGATGTAACTGCCGTGCCGGCCTACGACGATCGTGAGGGGAGAAATCGTTGGGCCGCATCGATCGTGAAGGCATTTCCGGGTAAGCGCATTCTCAATCTAGGCGGCGGCGGAAGGCGATACCTGCAGAAGTACTTGGATCCCGATCACCATGTGCACGAGGTCGATATCGTAGGTGACCACGACACGAATCTCGATCTAGACAAGATCGATCGTCTTCCGTTCGAGGACGGCTCATTCGACACGTGCTGCGCCTTCGAGGTTCTGGAACACCTAGAACAGTTTCATCTCGTGTGCGATGAAATGTACCGGGTCTGCAAGTCAACCCTGCTCATTTCTTTGCCGAATTCCGGCGTCGAGATGGTTGGCATATGCCGCAATACAAGATTTTACAACGATCCTCTCGAGAACGGTGTGTACAGCAAATTCTATGGGTTGCCGCTCGGGGCGCCTGAAGACCGACATCGTTGGTGGCTGACTTTTGAGGATATCGTCAGATACTTCGTATGGTTCGAAGAGGCTAAGTCCTGCAATGTCAGTTTCTACATTCCGGACGACGCGTATAGCTTAAAACGTAAGATTTTTCGCCATTTGATTAGCGACCGCCTTTACCTGACATTTTTTTGCTCCACAGTTTGGATAAAGATCCAAAAGTAACCGCGCACGTCTGTTCGGGCACCAAAAAATTTCACTTTGCGCTTCTTTCCTTCACGTCGCGATCGAGTGAAGAGCCCCTCAACTGTAAGGCATGGCCGAGTGCGCGAAAAAGGCCGGCAAACCCGTCAATTTCCCCATCATTTGGCTTGACGGTCCAGTCGTTGTGCCCCGCGGGTGCAAACGGCCTGAGAAATTCGCGATAGGCATCCAGGATTTCCCCTCGCGTGGGAGGCCGTTCGGAGAGCTTGCGTCTCACCAATTCCGGCAGGTCGGGGATTCTGCCGATAGGCGAAGCACTTGGAAACAGGGCCACGGGCGAATCGCCCAAAACGATGACCGGCTTGCCGAGCAATGCCGCTTCCAATCCGATCGTGCCCTGAATGGAAAAGAGGAGATCCGCCTTTTCGATGAATTGCCGGGTATCGGAGAATGGCGCAACAAGCTCGACCGACGGGAATGAACGCAATCGAGCGAGGTGCTCGCGCGAATAGTTCGCCGCATCACTCTTGTGTATCTTCACCAGCAGGCGATGGGTCGGCGGAATCGACCGTGCGAGCAGTTCGATCACCCACAGTTGATTGCTGAAGAACGGCGCCCACACGTCGATGGATGATTCGGGTTGAACATGCAAACCGAAAAAGACAAATGGAGTACTCGGTGGAACGGAAACGGTCTTAATGGCGGCCAGCGCGGAACGAGCCCTCGCGGTTCGGCGGAAGTGGCGAAGTGCCGACATCACGTCGTGGCCGCTCGGGTATTCGATGAACTTCAGGAGATCTCGATGGCGAGCCTTGCGCACCGTTCGGAGCAATGCCGATACCCGATCCGGTATGCCCGCGATCTTGGCCGCTAATGGCCGCGCCGCCGGCGCCAGATAGGCAGGGGCCTGAATCTTGCGCTTTTCAAATTTTTCCATGGATGCCGCCGCGATCAATGTCATGTCGTACGACGACCCCTCGCCGAGATTCACCCTGGCCGCGGGCGACATTCGATCACAAAAACAGGCGAATCCGGGAGGAATGACGCTGAAATTGAGCGCAAACCAAGGAATACTCATTTTTTTCGCAACCGCAAATCCCAGGCTCCCATGCAGCGCGTCAAAGGCACCGATTACGGCCGATGGCCGCAATTCCTCATACAAGGCGATGAGGCGCTGGGCCAGCCATGTCGCATACGCCAGCCCTTCGCGATAATCCAATTTCGACACGACCCGATCGCTCAGAATCATGTTATGTATGGTGGGCACTTCATCCCGCTCCAGCGAGGCCAACAAATCCCGATCCGGATTCGGGAGAGACAGGGTGCCCTCTGGACACAAGAAATATACGTTTCGCGGCGCCGGTACGTTTTCCCAAGACACAGCAGTGAGGCTCGGGTGGACGATATGCGAAAATCGAAATCCCGTTACGGTAGCAATGCGTTCCCACAAGTTCTCAACCAGCACCTGTGGCGCGCCCACGGTCACGAAATGCATGGATTCACTCATACATAGACGTCATGAGGCAACAGCCGCCAAAATGCGAATCCATGCCCTCCGCGATGCGCCCAACGCCGCTGCCGCTCATCTCGGAGACTTTTCCGCCACCAAATTCCACGATGCAAACAGGTGTCCATCATCCGGAACGATGGTGATGTTCTTCTTGTGCTCGAGCCTCGTGACCCGGAATCCGGCCTCCGAGAACAATTTCACAATGTGCTCTTCGTCGGAAAAGTGAACCCTACCAACACCGGCGAACTGCCCGTTCGGAAGATTGAATTTTGTGAATTCATCGCATGCTTCGCCAATCAAATAGTCCGAATGGCTGGTCGAGTACCAATCGATCCCGATATAAATACCGCCGGCCGGCAAATATTCCGAGAGATGTTTCAACCCATCTTTGATCCCCTTAGTCGAATTGTGCGTCATGGACCCCCGATCGACGATGAGGTCGTAGGTATCCGGAAATTGAAAGGACAGAAAATCCCCAAGATATAAGGTCTGCGCCAACTCTGGAAACTTTGCGCACACCCTCGAATGAATGGATCCACTGCCCTCGATTCCGCTGTATGCGACACCCAGGGTTCTAAAAAATGGAATGTTGGCCCCCGCGCCGAAGCCGATTTCGAGAACCTTGGTCTTGGGCGAAAAAGGTCCGGCGTAACGGTGACAATAGCTGACCAGATCGGACCATGGCCACATCGATAGATGCGTATCCTCCGCGTATCTCGCGTCCCATTCCGGCGAAAAGCTCAAGAAACTATCCCAAGCGAAATGGGTTCGCTGGTGTTCATCCACCAATCCAACACGCAGAGATCGGGGATGAAATCCCCCCACAGCTGCGGATAGACCGTGGAGTCGAAGCTTTGATACTCGAGCGCAATCCCAGCCTTTACGAAGTCCGCCTCCACCAGATAATCCCGGCCAAGCATTCCGGACAGGTACCGCTCCGCACCGAGATGCTGGCACAGATCGAGGGCCAGCTGGGACTTCGAGCTCGAGATGGTCAACTCGCTGGATCGCACCACTCGCGTGTCGATACCAAGTTCGTCGAGCCAGAATCGAAGTTGGCGAAGGCAAAATTCCGCCAGATTCGATTCACGTATCGCCAGGAGCTCTTCCATTTTCGGGAAACATTCGCTGAATCGAGGTGCCCGACCGTAATTTGCCCGGATGGACTTGAGGTGCCTGGCCCGCCAAGCCTGGCTCTCGTCAATTTGCGTCGTGCGCAACGATCCGCGCATGTGACCCTTGGTTTTTACGGGAATGGTGAGCCACGACGCTCCATTCGGCGTCTTGATCTTGTTGCGATTGATGAAGCTGTTTTTCTCGAATTGTACGGTATCGAGATAGACGAACACATCCGCCCGCGCGATCTTATCGAAATAGCCGAGCCAGGGCAGGTAGGCGGGTTGGTGTGCGCTCAAAATCATGTAGCATCCTTGGCAGCACGTGCGATTCGCGCAACGTCTTCTTCCTTCAAACCAGGGTGTGCCGGCAGGGACACGGTCGTTCTCGTCAACTGAAGGGCGATCGGGTAGAGCGCAGAATCGTCCAAGATCTCGTTCTCTTTGATCGGAACAATTGCTTGTATGCCCGCCGCCGCCAAGGCAGACACCACTCGGCCCGGGCGCGCGCACCGCATGACGATGCGATAGCGCACGGGCTTCGCCCCGGATCGCGTGAAGTCGAGAAGATCCAAGCCGCCGCTTTGATACATCCCGAACCACTTCTCGCGGCGCCCCAGGAATTCAGGCAGTCGACTCAATTGCACTCTGCCCACCGCCGCCTGCAAATCCGTCATCTGAAAATTGAATCGAAACTTCGCGTCTTCCCGGCAATCGAACTCCCGATAATCGCGCACCTTGTCGATCAGGGCCTTGTCGCGGCTGAATACGGCGCCGCCCTGGCCGCCGGTGGTCATCAGCTTGGTGGCATAGAACGAACATACCCCCGCCTCTCCGCGCAGTCCGATCCGCTTGCCGGCAATCTCCGCTCCCAGCGACTGCGCCAAGTCCTCGATCAAGAGAAAGTTCCTTGATTCCGGTAGCTCAGCCGGCAATCCGAACATGGACGGGGCCATCAGGATGTCCACGCCGGCTCGCACGGCCGCGGCCGCGTCCACGTTCACGCCGCCCTCATGGCAATCCAGATAGACGCATGTTCCTCCGGCAAGCCCGACCGAATTGCGCAGCGCCGAACAGGAATACGCCGGCAGGCCAACTCGCTTGCCCTTCCCCCCCAGCACCCAGGTAGCCAAGAAAAGTGCGGCGGACCCGCTCGACACAGCCACGGCATGACCCTTCGGGAGATCGAGGAAGCCGCATAGCTCATTTTCAAAGGCCTCGACCTCGGGACCCTGTGCGACCCATCCGCCGGCCAGCACCGCGAGTGCGGCCGCCTGCTCTCCAGGACCCAGTGCGGGGCGATTATGCGGAATCATGCCCGCCCTCGATCCGACTTCGGTAGTAACCGGATTTGACCACCGCAGGATTGCCCGCCACCAGGGAATATGGAGCAATTTCTATCGCATCGACCACCGTTCCTGCGGCAACGACCGAGTGATGCCCGATTCTTGCCCCGCCTTTGATCACCGAATGAGACCCAATGAATACGTGCCCCTCGATCAGAATGTCGCGCCGCTCCACCTCAGCACTGAGACCGATGCACTTCTTGTGGGAGTCAGCGCAATTGATCGTGACGAAAGATGCGATGTCGCAGTTGTCGCCGATCTTGACGCTCGCGCCTTTTGCGTTGACCTCGGACAGCCCCCCGATATATACGTCCTCGCCAATTTCGGGTTCCCCCACGATCCACACGAGCGGATGAAAGCGGTTCTCGGGAAACATGGTCAGTCTGGTAAACCACTCCTGAAGAACGGATTTATTCGGTTCGTCGGTCATGTCCGCAAATCTCCGTGTAAAAGATGCTCCTGCCCGGTTGCTGCCGCGGATGTGGCCATCACTGCAACCGGCTCCCGGTCATATCGACGGTTTCGGCGTCCCATCCCATCTTCCGGACTCGCGGAAGGATTTCGCGCGCGAAGGACGAAGCGATGATGAGCAACGGTTCGCCGGCGCCATCGTTCCGAGCCCTCGAAAATGCCTCGTCCGGGCTCACGATATCGCTCGACAAGCCGGGAAATTTCTTCCCGATCTTGTCGTCGTTGCCGTCGGTCCAATAGTCCGGTTCCCGGTCGATCATGCGGGCGAGCCCGACGCCGGCGGACCCGGCGCCCCAGAAAATCAGACGCCGGCCATGGACCAGACGCCGAAGCCGGTATCCCAATGAATCGGCCGCCGCCTGCAGCCCATCGAGCTGCGGAGGCGCGATGTCGACGGCATCGGCCGCCTGCGTCCCGTTTCGGCGAAACGCCGCAATCAGATTGCCGTCCGCTGTGACGACATTCCGCGCCAAGACCCACCCGGACCGCCGCGCCAGCGTTGCGAGAGATCGAAGCGAAAAAACGTGTATGTGCTCGACATGAAACGGCGACATTGATCCGCGCATGCCGTGATGATCCAGGCTCGGCGTTTCGAGAATCAGGTCGGCATCCGCCGCGGCAGTGGCATCAATGCCGGTAAAGAAATCCGCGAAATCAAATACATGCTCGATCACATGCCTCGAGTACACCAGGTCCACCGGCTCCAGCCCCTTGTTCGCGGATTCCGCGCCGAAGAAGGTGTCGTGGACTTGGAGGCCGCGCCGGCCGGCGACAGCCGCATTTTCCTTGTTGGGCTCGAAGGCGTAGGCATTGCGGGCGCCGGTACGCGCCTTCATTTCCACGAGCACGTCGCCGTCCGATGCACCGATCTCGAGAAGCGTGGTGCGAGCCGATAACAGCCCGAAGGACTCGACGGCCGACAGGAAATCGTTGCGAAATTGCACCGCAATGCCATCGGGGGCGGGCGTGTAGTAGTGGCTCCGGTAAATGGTTTCGAGCAGTCCTTCGTCAAATTCGGACTGCCAGGCGTGTGCGCAATCGGCGCACCGGACCCAGCTGAGATCGACCGTGTAGGGTTCCGGAATCCGCGTGCCGGCGGGAACGGGATGCTGGTAAATGGGCTGCCGGCTGAGAGACAGCAAGGCACGCGCGCCGCCGCCGCAAACCGGGCAAAGGGCGGTTCGCCCGGGACCCGCGGCGGTGGTCATTCCACATCCTCCCAGCGAAGCGGTTCGCCGCGTTCGATGCTGCGGCGGGCCCGGCGCCCGATCACCTGCGAGAGCGCCCGCGGCGGCAATCCTAATCCGGGCCGGATTGCCCGCACATTCTCCGTACCGAAGCTTTCTCCCGCTGCCATGGATTTGACCACGAACAGCGACCTGGCATGTTCCGACCCGGCCCGCGCCTTCCGGTTCAATAGGTCAGCGTCTCCCATGGCCTCCCATGCCTGTCTGACTTCGCGAATCAACGACACCAACTCCGGCGGTTCCAGAGAAAATGAGGCATCCGGACCTCCCTCCGACCGTGCGATCGTGAAATGCTTCTCGATCAATACGGCTCCGCGCGCGACGGCGAGAACCGCCGCGAAATTGCTGAGGCTGTGGTCCGACAATCCCACGGGGCAATGAAACTGCGACAATTGGTCGATGGCTCGTAGATTCATGTCGGCCGTCATCGCCGGGTATTGCGAGACGCAATGCAATAGCGCGACATCCTGACACCCCGCACTTCGCAGGACGCGCAACGACTCTTGGACGTCCTCGAATGTCGCGATCCCCGTGGAAACGATCACCGGGCGGTCGGTCGCCCCAACCGCCCGCAGCAACGGATCGTCGCAGATCTCGAAGGAAGCTATTTTGTAAGCGGGGCAGTCAAATTCTTGAAGCAGCGCGACCGCGCGTTCATCGAAAGGTGAACTGAAAATGGTAATTCCGCAGTCGCGAGCCACTTGAAACAGGCGCTCGGTAAATTTGGCGGACAGCGCAATTTGGGAATACAGTTGGTAGTAATTCAATCCGGCCCACGGTGGCGTTCTAATCAAGAATTCCGGCCGGTCGCAATCGATGGTCAGGGAATCGGCATCGTAGGTCTGAATCTTGACGGCATCGGCGCCGCATTTCGCTGCAATCTCGATCAGCCGGCAGGCGCGATCCGGATCGGCCAGATGATTGTTCGATATTTCGGCTATGACATACGGCGGATGCTCGGGTCCGATCGAACGGTCCTCAATCTTCATATTTTGAACTCCTGAAACGGAAGGACACGAACTCGACGCTGCCCGATCGCGCAAACTGATCGTCGACGGGATCGTCGCCTACGTACATCGTCCGCAATCCACCGCGCCATTCCGCGAGTTGAGACCACGCCCACGGAGAGGGCTTTTGCCGCTCCGGCCACTTCGGGTCGCAATAAATGCACATCTCGAAAATGCCGCCCAATTCCAGGGATGCGCATTTTCTCGCTTGCAGAGCTTCCGGTCCGTTGCTGACGAGCGCCAGGCGGCGGCCATCCCCGCGCAGTTCCAGCAAATAGTCCTTCAAGCTCGCCGCATGCTTCAATTCGTCGGCCGGATGCGCGTGAAACCGCCGCAGGCACTCCGCACCCCAGACCACCGGCAAGTCATGCCCGGCCAACGCATCGTCAAACAAGCCGGGCCGATGACGTTCCGCTTCCCGCCGCTTCCACAGATGTTCCGTCAGGCCCGCGAGCGGGCGCCCGCTTTTCTCGCGCAGCCAATCGGCGACCGCCGCGAGAGCGGGCCGCTCGAAATCCCGCGTATCGTACAGCGTGCCGTCCAGATCAAAGGCGATTCGACAGGCATCCCCGAGGGCAAGCGCCAAAGGCCGCATTGACGCGTCGTCGGGCGGATTGCGCCGAGCGGCTATCACGGTGAGATCTCGTGCGACATTTCTTGCCAATAGCGCCACACGCGCAGCGATCTTGGGTGCCCCTGCCACGGATCGCCCCGAAACAGCGCAATGGTGGCGGCGAACGGGTCGCAGCCGGCCAGGGTCGAAAAGATGGCACTCCCGGCCAAGCGGGGATTGAGTTCAATGATCCAGTCCCGACCCCTATCGTCGCGCACCGATTGGAAATTGATCGCGAACTTGAAGCGCCAACGCCTTCCTAGACGTTCCGCGAGTTGATGCAGTCTCTCATCGAATCCCACCTCTCCGATCGTCGACACACCGGCGGCGCGCACGCGCTTGCGCGCCGATGTCGCCAACAAATGCCCGTCGCGATCGAAGATTGCATCGACCGTAAACTCCTCGCCGCTGATCGCTCGTTGGATGACGCCGTCGCGCCCCCGCAGCGCCTCGAACATCCGGTCGTCGCGCGCCTCGATGACGCCCTTTCCTCCCCGGCCATGGCGCGGTTTGAAGAAGGCGGGTGCCGCGCCGGCCTCCGGAGCGATCGGCAATTCGGCCTCCAGGCAAGCCTGCTGGAAGCGGCATTTGTCGACGCATTCGCGCAACACCTCGGGTTCCGACACGGCGATGCGCGACGCCAACTCCTTCGGGAGGAGTTGCCATCCCTCCGCGATGGAAAGGAGCTCCTCGTCGATGAACGGCAGAAATATGTCGACTTCGCTCAACCGGGCGAGCAGGAATTCGAGGTAGGCAGGTGTGTTCGCCAGCGGTGCAAGATGGAACGTGTCGCAAAACGCGCGCCCGAGCGCCTCCGTCTCGGATGCCGCGTTCAACCCGATGACTTCGTGGCCCAGCGCACGCAAATGCCGCAAGATGGACACGGACGCCGGCGAACCTGCCGCACTGATCATGACTCGCATGTCGGCTCGTCCATCTTGCCCCGTGGATTCGGATCGAAACGGAATATGCTGATCGCGTTGATGTGCTCGGACGGAAGCGCGGTAAACCCGAGTCTCGAGAAAACGGTGTGCGAGGGAAGATTGGAGTCTTTGACCTCGGCGCGAAAGATCAGACCGGGCCGCGGAGGAAGTTGCGACATTCCAAGCTCCACCAGTCGGGACGCCCATCGCCTGCCTCGAAAATACTTGTCGATCGAATAGTCGATCCGCTCCTCGTTGCCTTCGCGGTCGAAGCGAATCTGGCCCACCGGAAGCGCTCCCGCCTGCATCACGAACAGGTGGCTGTCGGGTGATCGCAGTTTTTCCGCAAACCACTTTTGATGACTTTCGAATGAAATCGGTTGTCCGAGGATGGATTGGGCCCTGACGTCCGGATCGTTGGCCCACAGAAAGAATTGGTACACGTCGTCCGCGCTTGCCGGACGCACGCACAGAGAGTCTTTGGCGGTCGGATGCATGGACTCCACGATACGTTGAGCCCCCCAACCATCCACGGTGCGCCGGCCGCGGCTCGAAATTTCGGCAAGCAAATCAGGTTCGCCGACGACGCGCCGGACCGCGGCAATCAGGTCGGACACGCCGACGGCCGCGTGATGACCGGCATAAACGATCAAACCCGCTTCGGCCATGGATAGGCACGCCGGAACCTGATTTTCCGCAATGCTGACTACGATGCTGGGGAGCCCGACGCACATGCGTTCCCACGTCGTCACGCCGCCCGCGCCGATTGAAAGGTCCGCCTCCGCCATCAAGTCAGCCAGCTGGGGCTGAGGTCCGTACAGCCGCGTTCCGGGCCGGCCGTGTGCCGATTTCTCCAATGATTGCCGATGCGGATTGTTGACGCCGACCACCACGTCGACCTCGAGATCCCGAAATTCCGGGTCGTACAAGGCCTCGAGGGCCATGCCGGTGAGGTTCAACGGGTCGGAGCCGCCGAAGAAAATCATGATCCGCGAAACATGGCCGTCCCGTGGCCGCGAATTGATGCGCCTCCGCCGGTATTCATCGGCCAACATTGCGAAATGCGGGCCGTACAGCGGTCGGCAGCCGGCGGGGATCAAGCCGGCGTACCGATCCTGCGTCGAAGTCGTGAAATTCTGGTCAATCAGAATGTCGCAGTCGTGGCGCCGGCTCGCGAGATCGTCGATCACGAGGAGGTTCTTGGCGTGCGCGCGCATACGGCCTTCCCATTCGCTGTCCAGGCCATAGTGATCGACGATCAACCAGTCGGCGTGCGCGCCGCCGAGCGCCCGAATCGTTTGTTCCGCATCCTGCGCCTGCGTCGCCCCAAGCCAATTGCCGTAGTCCGAATCGATTGCCGGCCTTTCGGCGTTCCCGGATCGCGGCAACAGCGCGCAGTCGTACGAACGTTCACGGAGAAGTTCGGCCATGTTGCCCGGATGGTCGCGGCACACAAATAGAATGCCGAGCCCGCGGTCCCGCAGGCATCCGGCCAACGTCACACAACGCATCACATGGCCGATGCCCATGTGATTCGAGGCGTCAACGCGAAATACTGCCCTTATGATAGCTGTCGTCCTAGCATGTACGATTCCGCCGCATCCACTCCGACCGTCGCTCCGCGCCACCTTGCGAGGTGTTCGACCGCGCGCCGCGAGCGCGGGTGCGGCCACTCGCGCATTTCGGCTGCGTATGCGTCGAGAGCTCGAAGCTTGTGGTCAAGCCACTGTGAAATGTCGATGAACAAATTCGGGACAAAGGCCGCGGCCGCGCCGCCCGCCAGGCGCCATTCGGTGCTCGATGGTACTTCAAAACAGGCAATCGTCCTCACCGAGCGGCCTGCCTGCGGACGACAGGCCGTCTCGACCGCTTGGTGCGCCCTGCGATGATCGATATTGAGGTCGCCGCCATGGTGCGTTAGAACGGTGTCCGGGCGATGTTCCGCCACGAGCGCTTCGACAAACTTCACGACTTCGAGGAGCGGGATCGTATCGAGGCGGTTGTCGGGGAAGTCGCCGAAACATGCGATAGTGGCGCCCAAGATTCCACACGCGGCCTCGGCGGCGGCGCGGCGCGCAGCGATATCGCCTTGCAATGGTTTCCCGTCCGGATCCGACCGGTCGCGCGATGAGACGCCATCCCCGAGGAAGGCGACCCGCACGGCGTCGCCTTCATGTGCATGGCGCGCCATGGTCCCCCCGCAGCCGAGGACCTCATCGTCGGGGTGTGCGGCCAAGACCAGGATCGACTTCCCCATCAGTTCAACCGCTTGAATCCATCATGACATACCGGGCCCTTGAGCAGCGACGCAACATCCCGGCCCCCTTCGCAATCGGCGATCAGCGCAAACACAGGATCAAGAGCATCGAAGTACCGGTCCACGACGTCCGGCACGTGCGCCGTGCAGACATAAACATTGGTGCCGGCCAAGAACCCCTTCCCGAGCATCTCCTGAGTGACGAGGGTCTTGTAGGCCAGTGCATTGGAACTCACGATCGAAAAGCCCGTCAATGATGGCAGGCCGCTGGTGGTGAGCTTCAGTCCGTGCTTTTGGGCCAACGCCTGCCAACGCATGGTAATCGCCCGCCCGATGGTCGTGATCTGTTCCCACGATCTTACCCGTTGCATGACTTCCAGGGTCTTCAGGGCCGCCGTCGGTCCGATCCGTTCGGTCCAGAACGTGCTGCTGATGAACGACGACTGCGCTGCCTCCATGATCTCCCGCCGTCCGATGGTCGCCGTGATGGCATACCCGTTCCCCATGGCCTTCCCGAACATCGCCATATCCGGTTCGACGCCGTACATGGTGTGAATGCCGCCGAACGTCTGCCGGAACCCCGACGTGCATTCGTCGAAAATCAGCACGATCCCGTTCTCGGACGCCAATTTGCGCACTTTCTCCAGAAATCCGTCCTCGGGCCCGAAGTTTCGGGTGACCTCCATCTTGATCACGCCGATCGGATGATTGCGAACCAAATCCCGCAGTTCGGAGAGATTATTGTAGCGGAACGGCACGACGCTGCCGCGCAATGCCTTCGGCACCCCATTCGGTTCGAGTCCCGGCAGCAAATGTCCCGCCAGATTCTTCTCGTCGCCCAGGTTGGCCGCCAGATACCAGTCATGCCACCCGTGGTATCCGCAGATCGCCACGGTGTCTCTGCCGCTGGCAGCACGAGCGATGCGAATCGCGATGGCGTTGGCCTCTCCGCCCGAGCGCGCGAATCGCGCCATATCGGCCCAGGGGTGCATTTCGATCAGTTTCTCGGCCAGGTACACCTCTTCCGGACAATTGAGGGTGGACATGTTGCCGGCGTCGACCGTGGCACGCACCGCATCGTCGACCTCCTGATCGCCATACCCGAGTGTGTTCGTGCCGATACCCATGATCGACATGTCGACGTATTCCCGGCCGTCCAAATCCCACACGCGGCAGCCTTTCGCCCGGCTGAAATACGAGGGCCATAGCTCCGGCAGGAACATTTCGGATCGTTTTGACAATAGCATGTTGCCGCCGGGTATGACCCGCTTGGCCCGCTTCCAAAGCTTCTGACCGCTGCCCTGCGCGGCGCCCGCGTTGCGAACCAGATGCCGGTTCCCCTCGAACCACTGCGGATGGGCGCCGCGCAATGCCAGGACCTCCAACCAGGTGAAATCACGGCGCGGGCTGAATCCTTCAAAGACCCGTTCAATGACCGCGAAGTCCTCCGGTTCGTCGACGGTCCAGCGTTCCGCGGATTCATCCGTGGCATGCGCCAGGTTGATTTTCTTGAACCGGGCCGAATTGCGGATGTAGGGTGTGACGTGTTCGCGGTCTCGCGGGTCCACCGCCTCCCTCCATGCAATCTCCAACGCACCAAGGGTGAATACTTCCACGTCAAGTCCGTCCGGAAAGGTCGGCGGCGAAACATTGGAAGCGTAATCCGCGGAGGACTCGCGGAACAATCCGACCACCCGCTCGACTACGGCGGGATCGATCAGGGGGCAATCCCCCGTCACGCGAATCACCACGCCCGCTTCGAATTTTCCGGCGGCGCGATAGTAACGGTCGAGCACGTCGTCCTCACTGCCGCGATAGACTGCGTAGCCCGCTGATTCCACGTAGGTCGCCAGCGGATCGTTGCGCGAATCGGTTGAGGTCGCCAGGACGATCTGATCGAGCCCGCGCGCCTTCGATAGTCGCTCCAACAGCAAACCGATCATCGGAGTGCCGCAGACCGGGCGCATGACCTTGTTCGGGAGGCGCGTCGAGCCCATGCGGGCCTGCACGATTGCTACGGTCTTCAATGTTTGCTCCAACGCGACGGATTGATGAGTTCGGGATCATCGGACTGCAAATGGCCGGGTGGCGGCACCGGTGCGAGTTTCGCGCTCTGCAGGATGCCCTGAAAATGATGCAATGAATCCACGCCGACGACAATACCGTCGACGTCGTGGGACAGTCCAAATCCCACGCAGGCCTGCAAGGGGGTCAAGGATTGCTCATCCAGCCAGCAATCCCACTCGCGCCACAGATGCTTCCAGGCATTGAATCGGGCGGGTCTCCTCGACGCCTCCATCAACAACAAACCTTGAAGGAATATCGACCTGATGTGAACTTCGACGCCTGCCGCGCGAAGTTTCGACAGCCATCCGGACGTGTGCAAGCGTCTGTCGAAAACATTCATCGGACCCTGAACCAGATCGAGCTTGAATGCGGGCGTAAGAGAATCGAGATCTTCGGGCGAATAGATCGAAACGCCGATCTTCCCGACCTGGCCCCTGCCCTTCGCCTCGAGCATCGCACGATACAGCGCATCGCCCATCGGCCCCAGCAGTTGGGACGGCTGATGGAACAACAACCCGTACAAGGAGGGAACTCCGGTCAATCGCAGGGACTCATCGATCGTGTGTTGAATCCAGGCGCCGCCGTCCGTCACCGTTGCGGGAACGGGCGGAACCTTGGAAATGATTCGCCATCGTTTGACGCCGATCTCCCCGAGCCGGCGTTGGCTGTCTCCGTATGCAACGGCGGTGTCGAGAGTGTCGATGCCCTCCCGCCAGGCACAATCTAGAATTCTTTCCGCTTCATCCCGGTCCATCAAACCGGTCTCGTTGGCGATCCCGTACGGCATTCCGAACTGCGCGGTACCGACCACCAATCGGCCACTCATGGCGTCACCAGCATTTACGCATGACCGACGTGGCAACCCATTCGTTCACGTCGTCGGTGTACTTGCCATCGACGTGATGGCCGAGCTTGTGGGAATAATTGCAGTAACCGGGATGCCAGGAAAACAGCGTCCTGTAGTCCATTTTGTAGCTGAAGAGACCCGCCCTGTGGTGGTAAGGGCGCTGCGAGGGAGTCGGACTGTAGAAATCGCGGATGACGATCCATCCGGGATTCCGCAGGACTCGATCCGCTTCGCATGCAATGCGGAAGAGATCCTCCCGGTCGCACAAGTAGAGACAGAAGCCGAAGACCACGATGTCGAATGACGCCGCATCGAAGGGCAGCGATTCGGCGGTACCCTGCCGCGCGTTGACCCCTCGCGCTCTCGCCGCCTCCACTCCCTTCGCCGACGGGTCAAGGCCATGACATTCGAACCCGCGGTTCTGACTGAGCCAGGCAAGGCGCGCGCCGCTCCCGCACCCGATCTCCAGCGCCTTTGCCGGTGACCCGGCCGGCGGCACCGGCAGCTGCAGGATGGCAAGCAACAGCTCGTCGGAATCCGGAAGCGCTGCTGTCGCCGGCTGCGGAGAGTTTCGCGCTAGCCATGCGTCGCCCTCGGACTCCAAGAAGACGTCGCGCTGTCTCATCCCGCGCGCTCCAACGCGAGGGTCACTTGGGAAATGACTTCATCCTGCATGTCATCGGTCAACTTGGGATACAACGGCAAGGTGATCGCGGTATCCCCGTACGCTTCGGACTCCGGGTATTGACCGCTCGAAAATCCCAGCCGCCGGTAAAAGGGGTGCAGGTGTACAGGCATATAATGGACGTTGACCCCGACGCCCCGGCCGCGAAGATCCTCGAAGATCCCTCTACGCCGCGCCCCGGCAAACTCGGGCCTCACTCGAACGACATACAGATGAAAAGCGGAGCGGGATTCCGGCTGCACGACGGGCAGTTGCAGCGGCAGGCGGCGCAATCCGGAATCATAACGGCGCGCCAGGGCATTGCGCCGTTCCACATACTGCGGCAAACGCTGCAGCTGACTCAATCCGACGGCGGCATGAATGTCCGTCATTCGATAGTTGAACCCAAGCAGCTGTTGTTCGTAGTGCCAAGGCCCCGCCGCCGTCCCCTGAAATTTTCGGGGGTCACGCGTTATCCCGTGACTGCGCAGCATTTCCATGCGAGAAGCCAGCTCCGCATCGTTCGTCAACGCCATTCCGCCCTCACCGGAGGTGATGATCTTGACGGGATGAAAGCTGAACACCGTCACGTTGGACCAGCGGCAGCTGCCGACTGGCTCGCCGCTGTGCGACGCGCCTATTGAGTGAGACGCGTCTTCCAGCACCTTGAACCCAAACTCCTTCGCCAGGTTCCATATCCGCTCTTGATCCGTGGGATGTCCCGCAAAATGCACAGGCACGACGATCTTGGGCAGCCCTCCTCTTTTTTTCGCCGCCAACAGTTTGTCCTCCAGCCGCGCGGGGCTCATGCACCACGTCCGGGGATCGATGTCGACGAAATCCACGTCCGCGCCGCAGTACAAACCGCAATTGGCCGACGCAACGAAGGTATTGGGCGCCGTCCAGAGCCGGTCGCCCGGCCCGAGACCAAGGCCCGCACAGGCGATGTGCAACGCCGATGTTGCACTGTTGACGGCGACTGCGTAATTGGCGCCCACGCATCGCGATACGGCCTGCTCGAATCGGGGAACGGCCGGACCCTGTGTTAGAAAATCCGACCGGAGCACCTGAACGACGGCGTCGATATCGGCGTCGGTGACGTCTTGTCGGCCGTATGGAATCATTTGACCTGCGCTATCTCATTCATCGCGATGATCTCCTCGATGCCCAAATACCGCGAGTTCTTGCCGGAGTGAAACTCGAACCCCTGTTCGACGCGCCGTCCCGTCTCGCCGACTCTGTTGGTCGTGAAGTCGACGATGGAGGAGAACTGAATGGTCGGTCTGATCACGTAATGATCGGCGAATTCCAGGGTGAGGTGCGCGTCGTCCGCCGGGCACATGACTTCGTGCATCTTCTCGCCGGGCCGGATGCCGATGATCTTCTGCGGAAGATGGGGCGCCATGGCGCGCGCAAGATCGACGACTCGAACCGACGGAATTTTGGGAACGAATATCTCCCCCCCGTGCATTCGCGCAAAATCCTTCAGGACGAAATCGACACCCTGCTGAAGGGTGATCCAGAAGCGGGTCATCCCCACATCGGTGACCGGCAAGTGATCACAACCGGAATCTATCTGCTTCCTGAAGAAAGGAACCACGGAGCCGCGGGAACCGACCACGTTTCCATAGCGGACCACCGAAAATCTAGTTCGATGTCCTCCGGCTATGTTGTTGCCGGCGACGAAAAGTTTGTCGGACACGAGCTTCGTGGCACCATACAAATTGATGGGATTCGCAGCCTTGTCGGTTGATAGTGCGATCACCTTTTCGACGTTGTTCGCAAGCGCGGCGTGAATGACGTTTTCCGCCCCGTGAATGTTCGTCTTGATGCATTCCATCGGGTTGTATTCCGCCGCCGGCACTTGCTTGAGCGCTGCCGCATGAATGGCGAAATCCACGCCGCTCATCGCCTGGATCAGGCGGTCCCGGTCGCGCACGTCGCCGAGAAAATATCTCATGCAGCTCTGCGGAAAGTCGTGCTCCATTTCGTACTGCTTGAGTTCATCGCGCGAGTAAATGATCAATTTCTTCGGACGATATCTCTCGAGCAGAGTCTTCACGTACTGCCGGCCGAATGACCCGGTGCCGCCGGTTATTAGAATGGATTTGTCGTTGAACATCGTATGACCGATACCTATCCGGGACTTGTGGTGAGCTGCGCCATTTTGTGAAAGGTCGAGCTGCGCTCGATCAACTGGTCGTAGGGACCCTGGGCTTTGACCCGTCCCTGGGAAATCTCCACTATGCTGTCGCAACGCTTCACCGTCGAAAGCCGATGAGCGATCAGCAGCACGGTGAGATCCCGGTCGAAGCCGTCGATCGAGTCCATGACCGACCGTTCCGTCTCATTGTCGAGGGCGCTCGTCGCCTCATCCAGGATCAGGACGCTCGCTTGCTTGTACAGAGCCCGTGCGATGCCGATCCGTTGCCGCTGGCCGCCGGAAAGGCGAATCCCTCGCTCTCCCACGAATGCATCATATCCTTCCGGCCGGCTCTCGATGAAATCGGCGATTTGTGCCTGCCGCGCGGCCTTGCGCACTCGGTCGCGGTCGATCTTCTCCTGGGACACCCCGAATGCGATATTTTCAGCCAGCGTGCTGTCCGACAGATAGATGCTTTGCGGTACGTGGGCGATGGTCCGTTGCCAGGCGCGGACGCGTACCCCGCTGATCGGTTCTCCGTCCACCAGCAGGCGGCCCTCGCAGGGCGCCAACAATCCCATGAGCAAATCCAATGCCGTGCTCTTGCCGCTGCCCGTCGTGCCGACAAAGCCCACCCGATCTCCCTTGCGTATCGTGAGATCGAAGCCGTCGAGCACCCACGGATCATCCGCGCCGTAGCGGAAGCGCACTGCCTCGAATCGGATGGAATCACGCAGTGGGAGAGGTTCCGGGGTCGGCTGCAACGATTCCGGAGGCAGCGGCTGGTCCAACAGTTCCACCGTGTCGGCGAGCGACGCATGGCTTCCGGCAATCGCGGCCCACGCGGCGAAACCCTGCTGCAGCGCCGGCATCAAGCGTTGCGCCCCCAACGCCAGCGCGGCCAGCACGGGCAGGGCCGCAGAAACGCCGCCCGGTTGCCGGCTCAATCCAAAGGCAAGCGCGGCAATCAATACCATGCCCAATCCCTCGATCGCAAAGCGCGGGCTTTGCGCGATGAATACATTGTCGCCGAGGGCACGCTGCAAGGATTGGTTCGCGCGGGCGTAAATGTCGCAGTAAACCGGCTGGGTGCCGTCGAGGAGCACATCGCGAATGCCGCCCAAGCCCTCCTGCAACGCCTTGACCAGGTGTGTTTGTTCGACTGCGATGTGCTGGCTGTTTTGACGCAATCGACGGCGCGCCGCCCAGGTGATCAGCGCGTAGCCGCCGCCGAATCCGACTGTTGCGATCAGTGCAACGGCCGGATTGACGGCAACCAGCGCAGCCATGAGAGCCACCAGCAGCACGATCGAACTCGCCAATGTCAGTGCCGGCAGGAGGACACCAAGCACGGTGCCGCCGACCTTGGTGGCGATGCCGCTGATGACCTCGCTGCTGCTGCGTGCCAGATGGACGGTATAAGGTTGATACAGCGTGCGCCGGTACACCTCCATGCTCAGTTCGGCGCCCGTCGCAAACGTGAATCGTGTGCTTACCCACAGCAGGAGGACCCGAACTGCGCCGGCCAGCAGCACCGCCGTGACGAAAAGCAAAGTCAGCGGCAATACCAAACGATCGGAGTTGAAAATGCCCAGCGCGTGGGCGGCCTGCGCAAATGCGCGGTTCTTCCAAAGCACGTCCGGCGCGGCCAGTATGCCCACGAAGGGCAACACGGACCCCAAACTCACCACCTCGGCGAGGGCGGCGATGAACATGAGCCCTGCGATGAAAGTCACCTGGCGGCGGCGATGCGGGCCAAGGTGGTGCCAGAGGCGCGACAATAAGTCGGCGAACGAAGCGTTTGATGGTTCGATCGTCACTGGGCGAGTTTGCGTCGTCGGAATGCATCGTGACCATATGCGACCACGACGCCGAGAAAGAATCCCAGGGCAAATCCTGATAGAACGAGGAGCGTCCGCTTGGGGCTGTGCCGAACCTCGGGTGTGACCGCCGGGTCGACGATGCGGAAGACATACTCGCTGCGCGCATTCGCGAGCATGAGCTTCTTGGTTTCACGCTCAATCAGATTGGACAGGGCCAGTTGAATCGCGACTTCCTTCGTCTGCGCGAATTGCTGATTGAGATAGGCGACATTGCGGGTTGAGTCCTCGAGGTCGTGAGTTCGAATGATCTCGTTGGCGACTGCGATGAAATCGTTGGCCCATTTTGCCGCGGTCGCGGCATCGGTCCAATCCATGGTGATGCTGGTCAAGCCTTTGAGCGGATCATCATGCACGACGACGACTTCTTCCTGAAAGCGCTTGACCGCGAACCACAGCGTCGAACGCTTCCCCGGTCGCGCCAATTGCGGCAAAAGGTTATCCCGTTTGACCAACTCCTCGATCAGGTGCCGTGAAGAAAGGGTTCCCTGCGCATTTGCATCGGCCCCGCCGCCTCCCAGATTCAGACCTGCCAGGCTCGCCAGGCCGCTTAGCCCGCCGCCCCCCTCGGAGCCGCCGGTCAAGCCGTTGTCATGAACCACGGTCACGACGACCTCGGCCCGGAAGATCTCCGTCGCCGTCAATGCAACCCAGACCGCGACGAGGGCACACAGCACCGCCATGCATCCGACGAGGTACCGATATCGCCAGATCATCCGTAGTATTCCGACGACGTCGATCCCATCGCCGCGCTCGACCGCGATCTGTTGATTTGAAGTCACGCTTTGCCTCTCGTTCATTGTGGTCGCCCAACGCTTCGGTGCATCGAGGCTAGCGGCGCGCGTTCCGGCTAACTTCTTCCCGTATCCGTGCAATGTCGGTGCGCAACTCCTCGTATTCCTGAAGCTTTTTCTGCAGGAAGCGCGCGGTAACCTGCGCCTTTTCCTCGATTCCGCGCGGAGTCAGCAGATACATGTAGGCGGCCTTACGCTTGCTGTTCTTGAAATTCGTCGCCTTGAGGATTCCCTTCTCCACCAGGGCCTGCACGCAGAAATTCACCCTGCCGAGACTCATGCCCAATTGGCGGGCCACATCCCGTTGGCTCATGGCCGGATTGGCCTCCAGCAGACGCAGCAGATTGTAGCGGACTTCATCCGACAGCACGGTGCCGCCCGCGGGAATGTTCACTAACTGAACGCATCCGCCACTGTACCGAGTTCCCGCGGCAGGTGTCAATTAATCGGGCGGCGAGCCATCGATCGCGCCGCCGCGGGACCGAATCGACGAGGGCACACACGGCAGGACCCGTGCCCGGCCAAATCTATCTTAGATTGATTTTTGTACCGACGATTTTCACGCCTCTTGCCGTTGGACCCACGTAGATTGCCTGAGACAAGGATTTAGGACCGCTGAAGTTCAATATATTGTTGGAAATTGCCAGGTCGGAGGTGTTGTTCACGGTGATTGCGGGCTGGCTCACCCCCACGTCGTCGGTGCCCGCGGTAATGGTGCAATTTCGAATGTACCCTGACTTCTGTCTCGCGGAATTCAAGACGCCGGCGCCTAGATTTAGTTGGATTCCCTGTTGCTTGCTCTCCTTGATCTCGACTCCGTCAATTTCGATGACCCTCGCATCTTCCGTGGCGACGATTCCGCGCACAAACCCGCTCAGCCTGCCTCTTGTGATCTGAGTGCTTCCTCCGGAGGTATAGATGCCCCAGCCACCGCCCGTGCCTTCGGCCGAGAAATCAGAAATGACATAGTTGAGATGATCGGTCTGCATCTGCGGCGTTGGATTTCTGATGAAGCGGCCGAGGTACCCACCCTTGAAGGCCTCCGAGCCGCTGAGATTGAATGCAGTTCCGGTGATGCCGAGCATTGAGATGCTTTTGAGCGTGATGGCTCTCTGCACTGGCACGTCTCCCCACGGCCTGAAGAAGGCGGATTCTCCGGCAGTGCTGTATATGCCGGTATGAGCGCCCGTGATCTTGACATGATCCAAGGCGACATCGTAGGCGCCACCCAAACCGATGCCGATACTGTCCGCCGTTGGCGCCAGATTGCTCACCGATATGTTTGAAAAAATCATCCGGTGCGCATGCGATGTGTAGAAAGGCTCGTCCGGCTTGGAGGGGGTTGCCTGACCGAACTCATAGTAGATTCCGCAGACCAACCGGCCTTTACCCTCGATTTGAACCTGATTGAAGGTGACGTCGATGAGGCCGCCCGTCATCGCGATTCCACAGCCGCCGGCAGGGTTGTTTGTCGTGATTGAAAGGTTGCTCACCTGAATGTTGCCCATTGGAGCCGGCATGAGACTGTCGTAGGAATTGGGAAAATAGATTCCCCCATTGCTAAATCGCTGCCCGAACTGAAGGGCGGCGCCGGCGTGAATCACCTTCATGCCGTCGTAGTCCACCTCGAGCTTCCCGTTCGCGATGGAGAATCCGCGAATGGCAAATAGAAAGCCCGAGGACTGATCGCGAGTCTCGGCGACCTTGCTAAAGTGCAACGTACTGCCCCGCAAGTCCAGATGAATGTTGTCCTTGAACGCGATGACGTCATTGAAGTAATAGGTTTTCGAGTTCCCGAATTCAACGTTACCGCTGAATGTTCCGGTGCCGCCGTACTGCCGCGGCGACACGAGTTGCTTCAACAGGCGCGTGTTTGCCTCCGCGGCTGCCGGATCGTCACCGACCAAGCCAATCGAATCGACCTGCGCTTCGGCCGCCCCCGCCCGATGCATGACGATCGACACCAACAAAATGGTCAGGACGATGTTGCGCATTTGCGTCTACTACGGTTGAGATTGATGGCCTTTATATTAGGCCGCAATGGCTCCGTGATGCACCTGCTGCCTTTACGAGACGCTATGAACCGCCAGAAGCGCTATGGCCAGGTTGTAGATGATGGTGGTCACAGCCTGCCAAACCGGCAGCGACCTCACGCGCTCGGTGTCCAGCGGCACGACAATGGTATCTCCCGGGTGGATTTCGGTTGACTGCGACCGTCTGAACCAGCCCGAACGCTCGCCGGATATGACGTCACCGTTGGCCCGCACCACATAGATGCGCTTGCGGTCCGCCTTTTGAGTGGTGCCGCCGCTTTTCGCAATGTAATCGTCGCGCGTGAGGCCGGACTTGAACACATGGGAGGTGGGGCTTTGCACTTCACCGAGGATCGTAATTTCCTGGTTCTTCTTGGGCACCAGGAGCTTATCGCCGTCTCTGACAATAACATCGTCCGGCACGCCGGCAGGCCCTTTGACGACGCGGTCGAGATCCACCACGAGACGACCGACGGGTTTCGTATCACGGAGTTCACTCAACAATTGCTGGCCAACCTGCAAACTCTGCGCCGCGGCGCCCGCGCCGGCGGCATTATTGGTTGCACCGCTGCTCACGACCGCTTCGAGTGACAGCGCCGCGAGATCACCTTGCAGGCGTTTTGCCAATAATTCAAGTTGTTCCTTTTCGCGCTTCTTGAGTTCCTCGCGAATAAATACTGCGCCGTACACAAATGCCTGGTCCGTCGGTCCGCCTGCTCGATGCAGCACGGAGGAGAGGGTCTCTCCCTGATGAATGGGATACCTGCCCGGGAAACGCACTTCGCCCGCGAGTTCGATGGTTCCCGGCTCAATCCACTTGGGTATTGGTTTTATGACCAGCACGTCGTAGGGTTTCAGAGCCAGGTCCGCTCCCGCATCGCCGCGGCGAATCGCCGCCAGATCGACCGGAATCAACGCGGTGGTGCGCTCGTCGCCCCCCACCACGTCATAGCGCGTGATCTCGGCTTCACCGCGGAACGCGGCATCCTCGAGACTGCCTCCGGCGCGGATCAAATCGCTGACGTGCATCGTGGATTCCAGCGGGTAGTGGCCCGGCGCTTTCACGCGGCCTCCGACGCTCACGACCTGCTCGGGAGTTTCCGGAGTCGCCTGCAGTTCGAGTTCCCTGACGACGGGCGCCAATATCCGCTCGCGGTCTGCGGATAAGTCGAAGACGTAGATTTTATCTCGCGGCCGCAGTTCCGGGTCGGCGGCCGAACCGCGCGCCGCGAGAGCCCGCTGCAAGTCGGCCGAAACCACCACGACCCTTTGCTCTGGCGGTACTTCGCGGCGAATCATGATGTAGTGCTGGTCGGCCTTTGGCCGCAGTTCGTCCAAGCTGCCCAGCACATCGGTGAGCCGCAGCCCCGGCCGGAATTCGAATTGCCCGGGTCGAAACACGTATCCCGTGAGCACCACCGAATTTTCGAGCGTTGGCCTGATTGCCGGTACGCGAAGCTTGTCTCCGTTCGCCACCTCGGTTGCCAATCCTTCGCCCGCAGTCAAATCCACGTTGTGCATCTCACGTAAACGCGACGGCAGAATACGTTCGAGCTGCCCCGTTCTGCCGTCCGCGTCGGGCAGCAATCCGCCGGCGATCTCGACCACCCGGGCGACGGTATTTTCCGACTTGAGTTCGTAAATCGCAGGGCGCCGCACCGCGCCGTCGACCGTAACAGTTCGGCCGATCGGGGGAATGAAGATGACGTCGCCGGGTAGCAGCTGCCGATCGTTGCTGGTGTCGCCGTGCAGCAGAAGGTCGTAGAGGTCGAGGGTCGTCACCAGGCGCCCGTTTCGCTTCAATTGAATGTTTCGAAGGGATCCGATCTTTTTCACGCCGCCGCTCACGAAGAGCGCGTTGGTCATGGTCGAAAGGCCGCTCACCGTATACGACCCGGGCTTTTCGGCTTCGCCCAGCACGAAAACGCGGATCGATCGGAGATCGCCCATCGTGACGCTGACACGGGCCCCGATCAGCTGCTCTGACACGCGACGTTCGATCGCCGCACGGACCTCATCGAAACTCATGTTGCTGACCATGATAGGGCCGAGCTTCGGAAAATTGATGCGTCCATCCCGTTGTACGGTCAATTCATACATCGATGGTTCATTGCCATACAGCTGGACCTCCAGCGTGTCGCCAGGCCCCACGACATAGTCGACCGGGACCTGAATGTCGGATACCGGGGCAAAGGTGCTAGGCAGCCCCTTGAACAAGTCGTAGCCGAATGGCTTGAGCGCCTGTTCGCCTGACGGCGTGAGGCGGAGCAGCGTGAGCTTTACGGAGTAGTCCTTGAGATCGGGATCGGCGCTGAGCCGTTGGGTAGCTTCGAACGCCGTCAACCCCGCGAGCGGAATGGCCGGCATGCCGGGGATTTCGAGTACCCCGAAGTGATTGAGCTGGTACGGATTGCCGCCCAGGACGCGCTTGCGAAATTTTTCGGCCTGCTCCTTTTCCTCGTCCGTCTTTGGTTTTTGGTCCTGCGTCCTCCAGCCGTTGGTATTCGGGCCGTTGTTGTTATTGTTATTACTATTATTAGCATTGTTGCCGAAATTTCCGGCGTTGTTGTTGCCGCTGCCCGCGACATTACCCGCAGCAAGCACGCCGGCAAGCCCGTTTACTCCATTGAAGCCAGTGCCGACGCCCGCGTTGTTGGTACCGGTGCTGGTATTGACGCCGGTGCCGCCGTTGGCACCGTTGCCGGCGTTCCCATTGGCGTTGTTTTGATTCCCGAACCCGTTCGGTCCACCCTGGTCGATCGGCGTCAGCTCGATGAGGACCGTATCGTCCCCGCGTAGTTCAGGGTCTTCGTCCATCTGGCGAAGGACTCTGCCGTCGAAAGTCTCTTGTTTCTTGATCTTGTGTGTTTGGTCTCGCGTTTCATCGGCCTTCGGCAGGACGGTGTCCGGGGAATCGAGTTTCTTGTCGGATTTCTTGCCCGTGCCGTCGATCTTGCCCACGACGCTTTCCAGGATCGAACTTTGCTGATCGGGCGAAAGGCTATCCTTCAGAGCCTGCAAGGTATCGGAGGTCTGCGTGCGCGCCGATGACACCAATCCGATCGACAAGAGCAGGATCGCGACGCGCGCGAAACTACTTCGCATGCTGAGAAGTCGAACGGCGCTGATTGGGAATCGCCAGCAACGGGTGCCGAAAACGTAAATTCATGCTCTCGCCACCGTTCAAGATTCAGCCGAATACACTGGTCGACAATTCAAACCTCAACTCCCATCCGCAGACGACCCGCCTACATCCCGGCGGCGCGATCGTCAGCGCCCGAGTCCGGTCGCACATCATAGCGCGTACCACAACCCGGGCAAGCCCACGGGCTGCCGGATTGCCAGAGTTTAACCGACACGCGACTCACCGCTTGTAATTCTTCTGCAGCCACTGCGCGTAGTCTCGGCCCAGCAGCGCTTGCCACCACCGCGTATTCGCCAAATACCAATCCAGCGTTTCCCGGAGTCCATTCGTCAGATCGTACGCCGGCTCGTAGCCCAGTTCGCTCGTCGCCTTCGTGTAGTTGATGGCGTATCGACGGTCATGTCCGAGGCGATCGCGCACGTGCTCGATCAAATCGATAGACTGCTTGCCGCCGACGGTTGGGGAGTCCGGAAAAGCACGGCGCAAGTCCGCGCGCGCACCGAAGGCCTGATCCACCATCCCGCATAGCGTCCGCACGATCTCAAGATTGGTCGTTTGGTTATCCCCACCTACGTTATACACGGCGCCCGCCTGGCCGCGCCGGAGCGCAAGGCCGATCGCCGCGCAATGATCTTCCACATGCAGCCAGTCCCGCACCTGCAATCCATCGCCGTATACCGGCAACGGCTTGCCGAGCAAAATGTTGACGATGGTGAGCGGGATCAACTTCTCCGGAAACTGGTACGGGCCATAGTTGTTCGAGCAATTCGTGACCGTACTCTGCAATCCAAAGGTCTCGTAGTATGCCCGAACCAGATGGTCCGACGAAGCCTTGCTGGCCGAGTACGGCGAGTTCGGGGCATACGGGGTGGCCTCGTGGAAGGGTTCATCGCCGGGCCCTAAAGATCCGTACACCTCATCGGTCGATACATGGTGAAAACGATGATCGGGGACGATTTTCTGGTCCAACCACAGTGTTTTCGCCACTTTCAGGAGCGCGTGCGTGCCCACGATGTTGGTGCGGATGAAGTCATCGGGACCCAGGATCGACCTATCCACATGGGATTCCGCGGCAAAATGCACGATGGTGTCGATGTGATGCTGCTCGAGCAGCGTGCGCACCGTGGACTCGTCGCAAATATCCCCCTTCACGAAAACATACCGCGGATCCTTATCCAGGCCCGCGAGGTTGTCGATATTGCCGGCATAGGTCAGTGCATCGAACACCACCACCCGCCCCTCTTGGGTATTCGCCAGCCAATGACGCACGAAGTTGGCGCCGACGAATCCGGCGCCCCCCGTAATGAACACGTTACGGGGTTCGAAGTTCATCGAGCATGATCCTTAAATTGTGCCGCCAGTGCCGCGCGGGGACACCGATCAAGGCTCGCGTGGCGGCGGTTTCGAGCACGCTGAAGGCGGGGCGCCGCGCCCGCGTCGGATAGGCGGCGCTCGGAATGGGCGTGATGGGGACCTCTCGGCGCAGCAGTCCCCGGGCCAATGCCTCCTCTTGAATGGCAACGGCGAAATCGTACCAACTGGCCACTCCCAGGTCCGTCCAGTGGTACACGCCGCTGGGGGCGCCCACCTCGATGAGACCCCAGATTGCCGCCGCGATGCCCGCGGCCCAGGTCGGGGCGCCGATCTGATCGCAGACCACGCTCACCCTCTCCTTCTCGCCCATCAACCGCAGCATCGTAAGAACGAAATTGTGTCCTTGGGCCGCGTAAACCCAGGCCGTGCGCAGAACGATCCCGCCGCCATTCTGGTCAAGCACCCTTCGCTCTCCCGCGAGTTTGCTTTTGCCGTACACGCTGAGGGGATTCGGTTCATCGCCGGGTAGATAAGCCCGGCTGGAATTCCCGTCGAAGACGAAGTCGGTGGACAGATGCAATAGCCGGCAACCGGTCTGGGAAGCGGCCAAAGCGAGCGAGCCGACGGCCGTATCGTTGATCTCGACGGCTTGCGCCGCCTGATCTTCGGCGAGGTCCACCGCCGTATAGCCGGCGCCGTTCACCACCCACCCGGCGCCGCTGGCCGCCACGGCGGCGGTCACCTCGGCCGCGTCGGTAATGTCGAGTTCCTGCCGAGTTTTCACCAGGACCGTGTGATTCGCCGGCGCCACGGCAGCCACCGCACGCGCCACCTGGCCCCCGCCGCCGAGAACGAGCACTTTCACGCAAATTTCTCGATGTCGGCGAAACTCTTGCCCGCAAGGTCCTTGCCGGACAATTTCGGTGCCACGCCCGGCGGCAACGGCCATTCGATACCCACGGTAGGGTCATCCCAGGCCAAGGTCCGCTCGTGGCTGGGACTATAGATATCCGTGCACTTGTACAGAAAGTCCGCCGATTCCGAGGTCACCAAAATACCGTGGGCGAGTCCCGGGGGAACCCACAGCATCAGGTGATTTTGATCCGACAGTTCCTTGCCCCACCAGCGCCCGAACGAGGGCGAAGATCTGCGTAGGTCCACCAACACATCGAACGCCGACCCTTTGGCCACCCGCACCAGCTTTCCCTGAGTGTGTGCGACCTGCATATGCATGCCGCGCAAGGTCCATTGCGCCGACCGGCTGTGATTGTCCTGGACGAAGCTGGCGTCGATACCCGCGGCTTGGAATTTCGGCGCCTGCCAGGTCTCCAGGAAAAAACCGCGGGCATCGGCGAACACCTGCGGCTCGATCAGAATGACGCCGGCGATGGGAGTCTCATGAAATTTCACGGCTGAGGATCATCCCGCAAAAGGCGCAGCAGATATTCGCCGTAACCGCTCTTGAGCAGCGGCGACGCCAAATTCCGCAGCTGGTTCGCATCGATGAACCCCATGCGCCAGGCGATTTCCTCGACGCATGAGACTTTCAATCCCTGCCGCTCCTCGATGATGCGGACGAAGACGCCGGCGTCCAGCAGCGAATTGTGCGTGCCGGTGTCCAGCCACGCGGTGCCGCGGCCCAGTTTTTCAACCTTCAGGGTCCCCTCGCGCAGGTACGCCCGGTTCAAATCCGTGATCTCGAGTTCGCCCCGCGCGGACGGCTTGATGGCGCGGGTGAATTCGGACGCGCGGTCGTCGTAGAAGTAGATTCCCGTCACCGCGTAATTGGACGGGGGCTTCGCGGGCTTTTCGAGAAGGTCGACGACATTGCCCACACCGTCGAATTGCACCACGCCATAGCGCTGGGGATCCTGAACGTAATAACCGAATACCGTCGCGCCCTCGGTGCGCTGCGACGCCAATTGCAGCATCCCCGACAGATTGGCGCCGTAGAAGATATTGTCGCCGAGAATCAATGCGGAGGGCGCGCCGTTCAGAAACGGTTCGGCGATGAGGAGCGCCTGCGCGATGCCGTTCGGCTCCGCTTGAGCGGCATACTCGAACGAGATTCCCCATTGTCTGCCGTCGCGAAGCAGGTCGCGGAATGCGACCTGGTCCCGCGGCGTGGTGATGATCAGATATTCGCGAATGCCCGCGGACATCAGCGCTGCCAGCGGGTAATAAATCATCGGTTTGTCGTAAACCGGCAATAGCTGCTTGCTGAGCGACATCGTGATCGGATGCAAGCGAGTACCGGCGCCGCCTGCCAAAATGATGCCCTTGCGCTGTTTCGTCAAAATACTATCCCGCTGATTGGTTGGGCGCGATTATAGGGTAAGGGTGCGGGCGAGCACCCGACTATTCGGCGGCGCGAGATTCCCAGTCCTCGATGATTCGGCAGGCGAGATTGATCGAACCGCGTATCCGATCGATGCTGCCGACGTAGCCGGTGAGCGCCTCTTCGGCGCGTGCTCGAAGCGGCGCGGAACGGACTTGCCGATGTCGCACCAAACTCATGATGTCGTTTCGATCCTGCTCGGAAAAACGACCGAGTTTGCTCACGGCAAGATCAAGCGGAGTGAGCAACCGCACGTCAAGCCGCCGCACATCGATCCGCTGCAAGGAAAGCGGTATCGAATCGTCGAACGCATCTTCATGCATCAGGGAAAGAGTGTCGTTGTATTGGCGATCGAAATATAGCAACCGTGCCGAGCCGTCGGCGTCACGATAGGCGACTTCGAGATCTTCAGGCAGCGCGATTCGGCGCGAAAACACGGCGTCAATATCACGAGAGACTCGTTCCCCCGTATAAAAGTGCAGGGCAGCGCCGCCGGCAACGTACATTTTGATCGGCAACTCGGCGGCGGGAACGTCGTGCAGGGCGGCCGCAATGCGACCAGCGATTTGCCGGAACGCATCGACATACTCGGGCCGTACCGCGGCGTCAGGCCGCATGGCGCTGCATCGCCAGCATCGGCAGAAAGCGCGACGGACGGACCGGGCTGCGCTCGAGCCACTCTGCGAACACCTCAACTTTGGCACTGCCGGCATGCAGGCGTTCTGCCAGATCCAGTAGCGTGCGGCGATCGAAGCCGGGTGCGCTGGCGACCATGACCGCCAGGCCTGCCATGAAGAAATCGGGGCCCAGACGCTGCCACTGAGCCGGACTCAAATCGCCGGACGCGCAGAGGGCTAAGAGGCGCTCTTCGAACTCCCTATCGACCCGCGCCGGAAAGCGCCCGTCCGGCGCAGAAATCGACCCGCCATGATCTTCGATCGTGACGCCGGCTCCCACGACCTCCGCAAGCGCCTGCAAGGTCGCCAAGTCACAGCTTGTCTGGCCCCGCATTCGCGATAACGTCTCCTTGCGGATACCTGCCCGCGACGCCCACCCGGTATCGGTCAACTGTAATGCTCGCGCGCTGCGCGTCAGTCGATCGAGCATTGCTGGAAGCGGCGTTGCCTTTTTCATCAACATAAGTATGCCGGTTGTTGACTTTTAGCGCAATGCGGGAGACGTCACCGAGACCGCAGCGGCAGACCCTCCACGTAAGTACTCACCGCCTCGACAAACTGATTTGCCTGATCAATCGCGAACGATCCCCGCTCGCGATCGACACCTTCGTCCGAGTAATCCGCGATGAGACGGATTTGATCCATCTGTCTCAGCGATCGACCGTATTGCGCGGGAAGGCGTCCGGGCTTTATCACCTGCAGGCTGAAAGCGGCGATCAGTCCGCTGCGAGTCTTGACCGCCTCCGAATCGACGGTCTCATCGCCTGCAAGCAATGCCGCGCGGGCCGCATCAAACATCGCGTAGTGGGCGCGATTGCACGCTCCGTTCAGATCGCCCGCGTCAAAGAGTAACTTTGCGGACGCTGCCGAACGCCGCGCTCTCGCGATCAATTCTGCAGGTGTCAAAGTGGCCGTCCTTCCCGCCGGATGTTCTCGAGCAGCCGCGGATTGGAGTGACTCTCAGGATGCTCCCATTCGTATTCCCAAATCGGCAGCGGCTGGATGTATACGTTTGTCTCCAGCAGCACATCAAAAGCGATATCCGCCATTTCGAGCGATGTATCCATGAGCTTGCCGCGCGGGCCGCGCAGGAGGACTGCGACGTCCACGTCGCTGTCGGCGCGATGCGTGCCGCGAGCGCGGCTGCCGAAGAGCAGCGCGGCCTTCACCGGATATCGCGCTGAGACTCGATGAACGAATTCACGGGCAGGGCCGATGATTTCAGGCTCGGCTCGGGAGTTCAGGTAGGGAACCGGCGCTTCGTTCACTTGCAAATCGCGCCCGCGATACGCACGCAGACTTGCCAAGGTCCCCTCGAGTTCACGCTCCTTCGGGCTGATTTTCAGGAGGTAGTCACGTACCGCCTCGTTCACCAGTTTGTTCATCGGTCGGCCCAACAGCCGGCTGAGATTCGCCAGAGCGGCCTGCGTGTCGGGATCAAGTCTGAATATCGAAGCTTTTCGGGCCATATTACATGATATCATTCATGGCTAATGATACCAAATATCGGTGTCGCTTCTCTTTGAGTCATTGTAGACAGGCCCGAGACAAACTAGACTAGACCTGATCATTTATTTGCGAACATGCATGAAACCCGTAAATATTTACGACGCAAAAACGCGTTTTTCCCAACTCGTCGACCAAGCGGCATCCGGCGAAGACGTCGTCGTCAGCCGTAACGGTAAACCGCTCGTGAAAATCACTCGCTTGGAGGGGACTCCGAAGCAACCGATCAAATTCGGCGTTCTCGAAGGCAAGCTGACGATTGCCGCCGATTTTGACGCCCCGCTGCCGGCGGACGTCGCGGCGGGCTTCGAGGGACGCTGATGCGCGTTTTGCTCGACACCCATGTCTACCTGTGGGCCGTCACGAATAACTCTTCGCTCAAAGCTCCCACTCGCCGGATCATGGAGGCGGCCGAGCAGGTTTTCGTCTCAGCGGCTTCCATTTGGGAGCTTGCCATCAAGGCACGGCTCGGTAAGATTCAGGCTGAGCCCGACGCAATGGTCGAAGCCATCGAGGCCAGTGGCTTTGTCGAGCTTCCGGTACGAGCGCGGCACGCGGCGGGAGTGGCCAAGCTTCCGCTGCATCATACTGACCCATTCGACCGCCTACTCATTGCACAGGCGATGTTCGAGCCCCTCAAGCTGCTGACGGTAGACCCTGTGCTCGCCCAGTACAGCGACGTGGTGGTACTGATTTGAGCGGGCAGCTCCTGTGCTCGCCCGCTTGTCCCATGTCTCTTGATAAGGCTGCCGCAGAGCCTGCGGAACCGTGGCGGTCGTTCCTGAGGGAACTCGACGCGTGCCTGACGGGCCAGGTGGATTTGCGATGCTTCGGTGGCTTCGTGGTTCCGCAGCGACGCGACGGCGCACCACTTCGCCAGATCAGCTCACCGATTCCTCGCCACATACTCGATCAGCGCCTTCAACCCCGCAGCTCCGTGCCCGGCCGGCGGCTTTTGGCCCTTCATGTCGATCCCGAGCGCCAGCTTCTTGCCGAGTTCCACCCCGAACTGATCGAAGGAGTTGATGCCCCAGATCGTGCCCTGGACGAACACGCTGTGCTCGTACAGTGCAAGCAGCCCGCCCAGCGAGCGAGCTGTCGTCTGCGGGTACATCAGCAGGGAACTCGGCCGATTGCCCTCGTACACCCGGTGCGCACGCAGCCGGTCGATGTCCGCGGCGTTGGAGCCGGCCTTGCGCATGTCCGCCTCGACTTCTTCCCGCGTATGACCGAAGGCGAAAGCCTGGGATTGCGCGAAGCAGTTCTGCAGCGCGAGATCCTGACCCTCGGTGCCTCCCCAAGACCCCCTTAGAGGGGCGATGAAATCCAGCGCCGCCGTCGGCGTCCCCTGGTGCAGCATCTGAAAAAACGAGTGCTGTGCGTTGGACGCAGGCTCGCCCCAGACAACCGGCGCGGTCGGAAAGGTCACGGGCTCGCCGGCAAGCGACACGCTCTTGCCGTTGCTCTCCATCTCGAGTTGCTGAAGATACGCCGGCAGACGCGCCAGGCGCTGGTCGTATGGCAGCACGGCCAGCGTCGGCAGCCCCAGGAAGGTGCGGTTCCAGACTCCGAGCACACCCATCAACACCGGCAGATTGGTCTCGAACGGCGCCTTCGTGAAATGCTGGTCGATCTCGCGGGCACCGTCCAGGAATTCTTGAAACCTCCCGCTGCCGATGGTGAGTTCGGCCACCAGGCCGATGGCGGACCAGACCGAGTACCGTCCGCCCACCCAGTCCCACATGGTGAACCGGTGCTCCTGGGCGATGCCGAAGGCGTCCATGGCGGCCGCGTTGGTCGATACCGCGACGAAGTGGTTGGCCGGCGACTTCTCACCCAACGCGCCGACAATCCACGCCCGCGCGGCATTGGCGTTGGCCTGAGTCTCTTGAGTGACGAACGTCTTGGAGCAGACCAGTACCAGAGTCTCGGCGGGATCGAGGCTGCGCGTCAAATCCTCGAGCTGCGTGCGATCGACGTTGGATACGAAGTGCGGCGTGATGCCGCCGCTCCATTCGTGGCGCAGCGCATCGCACACCAACAAGGGACCCAAGTCCGAACCGCCGATGCCGATGTTGACCACGTGCCTGAATTGTTTGCCCGTGATTCCCCGTTTGTCGCCGCGGCGCACCGCGTCCGCGAACTCCGACAGCTGCTTGCGCGACGCGCGCACTTCGGATTGGATCGCGGCACCGCCGGCGAAATCGGAGCGCAGCGCCGTGTGCAGCACCGCCCGGCCTTCCGTGCTGTTGATGGCATCGCCGCGAAACATCGCCGCGATGTGCGCCGGCAGGTCGGCGGCCCGCGCCAGACCGATGAGCAGCGACAGCGTCTCCTTGGTGATGCGCTGGCGCGAATAATCGAGCAGCCAGTGGCCGGATTCGACGTGAAAGTTCTCCCAACGCAAGGGATCGTACGAATACAGATCGCGCAGGTGCGCGGCTTTGAGTTCCTGGGAATGCCGGGCGATGGTGGCCCACGCCGGTAGGGAAGAATTCATGATGGCCATGACGGACTCGCGCTTGAAGGTTGCCGATTTACGAAGACTGCGGGCGATAATAATCAAGATACCATTCGACGAACTGCTTGACACCCTCGGCAAGTTCGGTGCTCGGTCGGTACCCCACGTCGCGCGCCAGCGCGTCGACGTCCGCCGAGGTGTCCGGCACGTCGCCCGGCTGCATGGGCATGAGATGCTTGATCGCCTTGCGCCCGAGGCACTGCTCGAGCACCTCGATGAAGCGCAGCAGCGTGACGGGCTGCTGATTGCCGATGTTGTAAATTTTATACGGCGCGCGGCTGCTGGAGGGATCGGGCGCATCCGAATTCCAGTCCGGGTCCGCCGCGGCGACGTGCTCGACGGCAGCCACCACGCCCTTCACGATGTCGTCCACATAGGTGAAGTCGCGCCGGTGATGGCCCTCGTAGTACACATCGATGGGCTCGCCGGCGAGAATCTTCTTCGTGAACAGAAACAATGCCATGTCCGGCCGGCCCCACGGGCCATACACGGTAAAAAAGCGCAGCCCCGTAGTGGGCAGGCCGTAGAGCGACGAATAGCTGTGCGCCATCAGTTCGTTCGCCTTCTTGGTGGCCGCGTACAAGGTGAGCGGATGGTCCACGCACTGCTGCTCGGAAAACGGCAGATGGGTGTTCGCGCCGTACACCGAACTCGTGGACGCATAGACCAGATGCTCGACGGCATGGGCGCGGCAGCCTTCGATCACGTGCAGGAAACCCACGATGTTGCTCTGCACGTAGGCTTGCGGGTTCTGAATCGAGTAGCGGACTCCGGCCTGCGCCGCCAAGTGCACCACGCGCTGAAACCGCTGGCGTGAAAATACGTCCTGCATGGCATCGCGATCGGCGATGTCGACGCGCTCAAAACGAAACCCCTTCGCCTGCGACAGCAGATTCAGGCGCGCGCTCTTGAGCGTGGGATCGTAGTAGTCATTCAAGTTGTCGAGCCCGACCACTTCGTGCCCCTGTTGCAGCAGGAGCTTCGCGGTGTGGAATCCGATGAACCCCGCGGCTCCGGTCACGAGCAGCTTCACGGCCTGCGCCAGACCGTATTGCCGCGGGAGGCTTTGTCGAGAAGGGTCAGCGCGTGCTCGTGGGCGGCGAGTTCCTCCTCGCTGGCTTTCACCACGAGGATGCGAATGCCGTGGGAAAAGCGCAGCGGCGCGGCAGCCCGGGCGCGGCTGCGCGCGGTATCGGACTCCTCGCTCAGCGTGAAGGTCGCCTGGCCGCCGGTCATGGCGAGATACACCTCGGCGAGGATTCGCGCATCGAGCAAGGCGCCGTGGTACTCGCGATGCGAGTTGTCCACCGAGTAGCGCTTGCACAAGGCATCCAGGCTGTTGCGCTGGCCGGGGTGCATCTGGCGCGCCAGCGCCAAGGTGTCCAGCACGCGGCAGACATCGGTGATCTTGCGGGGCACCGCGGCGACCACCGCGGACGCCGCTGGCGGCGCTGCGGCTACCTCGGGCAACGCCACCACTTTCGGCACCGCAGCCACCCTTCCGAACTCCGCATCCAAGAACGCGACGTCGAACGGCGCATTGTGGATGACGAGCTCCGCCCCCTGCACGAATTCCAGGAATTCCGCATGGATCTGCGCGAAGGTGGGCTCCTTCGACAACTGCTCGCGCGACAGGCCGTGCACGGCTTGCGCGCCCTCGTCGATGTCGCGTTCGGGATTCAGATAGCGGTGAAAGCGGCGGCCGGTGAGCCGCCGGTTGAACAACTCCACGCAGCCGATCTCGATCACCCGATGCTGCTGTTCGACTTCAAGACCGGTGGTCTCGGTGTCGAGTACGACTTGGCGCATCAGCGGCTACCGTCCCTTGAGCAGATGATCGATCGCGAGGTTGGCGAGTTGATCGACATATTCATTTTGTTCGTGTCCCGAGTGCCCTTTGACCCAATGCCACTCGATATCCTGCGCCGCCGCGGCGCTGTCGAGCTGCTCCCATAAATCCTGGTTCTTGACAGGTTCGCGTGCGGCCGTGCGCCACCCGCGCGCCTTCCATCCCGGCAGCCATTCGGTATAGCCCTGCAGGACGTACTTCGAGTCGGTGTAGAGCTTGACGGCGCAGCGGCGTTTCAAAGCGCTCAAAGCCCCGATGACCGCCATGAGTTCCATGCGGTTGTTGGTGGTCGTTGATTCGGCGCCCGAGACTTCCTTGCGTTGCTTGCCGGCGATCAACAAGGCCGCCCAGCCGCCGGGACCCGGATTGCCGCGACAGGCACCGTCGGTATAGATCTCGACATGCGTCATGCGCCGGTATCGTCGGAACCCAACTTGCTGGAGCCGAGTTTCGAGGTCCCCTCCGCCGCCGGCACGAGGACCAATTGGCGCACCCGGCGGCGCGGGCGCACCAGGGTGAGCGTCTGCACGCGCTTGCGCGCCTTGAGCAGGTAGGCCCCGGCGGTCAGAGGGCGCCGCGCCCGGTACTCACCCTGGCGCACCGAGCCATCGTCCATCTTTCGGGGGCGTCGGGTGATGGGCAGCGGCCCCAAGTAGCCGTATACATTTTCCACTTCGAAGTCGAGCAGCGCCATCCAGTCGCGCATTCGCCTCTCCGAGAGCATGCGCCGCGTCTGGGGCGGAAAGGCGGGCCGGCGGAAATAGTGACCGAACAGGCGCCTCGCGCCCCAGCCGCTGAAGGGATTGAAACCGCAAATCATCATGCACCCCTCGGCGCACAGCACCCGCTCCGCTTCGCGCAGCACCGCGTACGGATCTTCGACCAGCTCCAACGTATGCGGCAGAAAGATCGCGTCGATCGAATCCGAGGGAAACGGCAGCGACTGCAGCGGGGCGCACAGGGTTACGCCGGGACTCAATTCGGGAGCCAGCAAGGTCGTATGCTGCGTGCGTGCGCCCCCCAACAGGTGCGGCGACGGGCCCCAGGCGCCCACCTGCAGCAACTCGAAGCCGAAAACATCGTCGAGGGCAAGCCGCGCCAACGCCGCCTCCTCGCGCAGCACCCGCCAGCCGACCGGGCCGTCGAACCATTCGCGGGTGGCGCTGTCACGAATTGGGTGCAATCGGGACTCCTTGAAAATACTAGCAAAGCTCGAATGTTACAGGTTAAATACGCCGCCAAATGCAAAAAACCTCAGTGCCTCTCGACGTGCGCCCCGTGCGCGCGTTCTCCGACAACTATATCTGGCTGATCGAGTCGCCTCGAGTTCCCGGCCACGTGGTTGCCGTCGACCCCGGCGATGCCGCGCCGGTACGCGCGGAGTTGCAGAGGAGCGGCGCAAGCTTAGCCGCGATCTTGCTGACTCACCATCATCCCGATCATATCGGCGGTGTCGAGGGGCTGCTCGCGCTGGGACCGGTGCCGGTGATCGGGCCGGAGGATGCGCGTATTGCGCTGCGCAATCGCACCGTCCGCAACGGCGAGCGCTGCGAGTTGCCGGACTTGGGACTTAGCTTCGAGATTTTGGCGGTGCCCGGGCATACTTTAAGTCACATCGCCTTTTGGGGGCATGGTGCGCTGTTTTGCGGCGACACGTTGTTCAGCGCCGGTTGTGGACGAATGTTCGAGGGTACGCCGATACAAATGAATGCTTCGCTCAATCGCCTGCGCGACCTGCCGCCGGAAACCCGCATGTTCTGCGGGCACGAATACACCGCCGCCAACCTGCGATTCGCCTTGACGGTGGATCCGGACAACCGCACCGCTCAAGACTACCGGGAGGCCGTGGAACGCACCCGCGCCGCGGGCGCGCCCACCCTGCCCTCGCCGCTGTCGCTCGAGATACGCATCAATCCGTTCTTGCGGTGCGACATTGCCGCCGTACGCGCCTCGGCTGAGGCGCACGCCGGCAGGCCGCTGCCCGAGGCGGCCGACGTATTCGCCGAACTCCGTTCCTGGAAAGACTCTTACCGATGAGGACCGCGAGCCGGATGGAACCCGCCGCCGCGTTAGTTCGCTTCTTCGCTGCCGCCTGCGTCCTTGGATTGGGCGCCTGCGCCCACCAGGCTCCGGCGCCGGTAGTTCGCGAACGCGTCGTGCTTCCGGCAACACTCACCCCGGCCGGTGCGGACGCCGCCCCTGCGCCCGTCGCCGGAGCGCCGCCCTCCCTGACCATGCCGCAGGAATGGCAGCACCACAACGGCGAGGATTACGACGATCTGTTCGAACGCATGCGTGCGGGTTTCGCGCTCGATGAGGTGTCGGAGCCTGCGATCGATACACAGCTGGCTTGGTTCAAGAACAATCCCGACTATCTGGAACGCGTCTTCCAGCGCGGCCAGCGCTACATGTACCACATCATCACGGAGGTCGAGCGGCGCGGCATGCCGACGGAATTCGCGCTGCTGCCGGTGGTGGAGAGCGCCTACGAGCCCTTCGCCTACTCCGTGAGCCGCGCTGCCGGGCTGTGGCAATTCATTCCGGGCACCGGCGTGCGCTATGGGCTGAAGCAAACCTGGTGGTACGACGGCCGGCGCGACGTGGTCGAGTCGACGCGCGCGGCGCTCGATTACCTGCAGGCGCTGCACGACGAATTCAACGGCGACTGGCTGCTGGCGATCGCCGCGTACAACGTCGGCGAGGCCGGCGTCGAGCGCGCCATCGCCTACAACGCCTCGGTCGGCCGGCCCACGGACTTCTGGCATCTGAATCTGCCCGCAGAAACCCGTGCCTATGTGCCGAAACTGCTCGCCATGAAGCGCCTGATGGCCGAGCCCGAGCGTTATGGCCTGGAATTCGCGCCCATCCCGAACGAGCCCTACTTCGCCGTCATCGAAACCGAATCGCAGATCGATTTGAAGATCGCCGCGCAACTGGCCGGCACCGGCTATGACGACCTGGTCGCCCTGAACCCGGGCTACAACCGCTGGGCCACCGACCCCGCGGGACCGCATCGCATGCTGGTACCCATCGATAATGCCGATGCCTTCGAGAGCGCGCTCAAGACGCTGGCACCCGAGGATCGGGTCCGCTACACCGAACACGAAGTCGGCAGGAAAGAGACCCTGGCCATGATCGCCAAGCGCTATGGCACCTCGGCAGCGGTACTGGCGAAGGTCAATGATCTGCCCGGCGGCCGGGTAAGCGCGGGCCAATCGCTCAAGATCCCTGAAATCAGCGGCGGCCTGCCGGACAAGGTGATGATTGCCGCCGCCCGGGTGGACCGGCCGGAAACCGACACCGGTCGCCGGTCGCGCCAGATCGTGTATCGCGTGCGGGCCGGCGAGACCTTGTCGAGCATCGCTCGGCGCAACAACATTCCCGTGAGCACGCTCGCCCGCCTCAACAATCTGGGGACGGGCGATTCGCTGGTGAAGGGCCAACGGCTGGTCATCAAGGCCAGCTCCCGCCGCTACCGCGGCGAGGGCGTGGTGAGCGGCCGGCGGGTCCTGTATACCGTGCGGCGCGGCGACACGATTTACAGCATCTCGCGTCAGTTTCAGGTATCGGTCGCCCAGGTCAAGACGTGGAACGGCATCAACCAACGTCATCAGATCAAAGCCGGAAAGCGTCTGGTGATGTATGTCGATCCCAGCCGTCAGCAAGGATAATCGGGAGCAGGCGGATTTCTCCGCCGGACTCAAGGGCGGGGTCGCTTCGACCCCGTTAATTCGGCGCGTAAGCGCCTAGGAAGGCAACAATGGGTTTTTTGCAGGGCAAGCGCGCCTTGATCGTCGGGCTCGCCACCGATCGTTCGATTGCCTGGGGTATTGCCCAGGCCATGCACCGCGAGGGAGCTCAGTTGGCCTTCTCGCACATCGAGCGCATGACCGATCGCGTGGTCCCGCTCGCGAAGGAATTGGAATCGGATATCACGTTCGAAATGGACGTGGCCTCGGACGAGGACATCGCACGGGGCTTCGCACACCTGAAGACCCGCTGGGAGGCTTTCGATATCCTGGTGCACGCGGTCGCCTTCGCACCGCGCGAAGCGCTCACCGGAACCTTCATCGATGCCACCACCCGCGACGGGTTTCGCGTGGCGCACGACATTTCGAGCTATAGCCTGACGGCGCTCGCGCGCGAATCGCTGCCCTTCATGAAGGGGCGCGCCGGCGCCATCGTGACCTTGAGCTATCTGGGCGCCATGCGTTCGTTGCCGGGCTATAACGTGATGGGCCTGGCGAAAGCCAGCCTCGAGGCCAATGTGCGCTTCCTGGCGGCGGATCTCGGACCCCTCGGGCATCGCGTCAATGCCATCTCCGCGGGTCCCATCAAGACGCTGTCCGCCGCCGGCATTCCGGGGCTGCGCCGAATGCTGGCGCACGTGGCGTCCGTATCGCCGATCAAGCGCAATGTCACCATCGAGGACGTCGGAAATACGGCCGCCTTCCTGTGCTCCGATCTGGCCGCCGGCATTACCGGGGAAGTGACCTACGTCGACGGCGGCTTCAACTCGGTGGGCATGAGTTTCCCCGAGGAATCGGAAGCACGCTGAACCGGGCCGGCGCAACATTGCACCGGTCTTGGCACAACTCTGCGCCGGGCGCTCGGCCGCCGGCGTCAACGCCGGCCGCCCTCGCGCGTTGTCCGATTGTGATCCGGCCAACAGGCGTAAAATGCAACTTTCGGGGCCGATTCAGGGACTAAGTTATTGGGCGGTCGTCAATTTTTGCGCGGGCGCGGGCGGCGGCCATATCGAGAGAACGGGGTAGTTTTATGTTACGCAAATCCATCCTTCAATCGGCGTTGCTAGGCGGCACGTTGCTCGCGCTCGGCGCCTGCTCCCTACCGGTGAAAACCGACATCAACCCCAACTTGTCCGTGACCAGCTGCCATACGTATGCGTTCGCCGACGAGCACGTGGCGAACACCGACCAACCTTCGGCCTTCGGCAATCCGTTGAACGCCGAGCGCCTGCGACAAGCGATCGAGGCCAACTTGGGCGCCAAGGGCATTCAGAAGGCCGTCGACCGTAAATCCGCCGACTGCGTGGTCGGCTATGCCATGGGCACGCGCCAGGTGTTCGACGACTTCTACGGCAATTTCGGGGTCGGCTGGGGCTGGGGCGGCGGCTGGGGTCATCGCGGCTGGTGGGGCGGCGGGCTCGGCTATGACGGTCCCTACGTGCGCGACGAAACGCGCATTTCGGTCGATCTCTTCGACGCCAAGTCGCGGGTTCCCATCTGGCATGCCAGCGTCAGCCAGAGCGTGGGCGACCTGACGGGTCCCCATGCAGTCGAACGCATCAACACGGCCACCGCCGCCATCTTCACCAAGTTCCCGGGAGCGGGGATGCCCGAGACGGGCCGTACGACGACTTAACGGGCGACCTAGCGAGGGCTTTGGCACCGTTGGCTGTAGTGCTCCCGGACGAGATCCGCGCATGAACCGTGCTGCGCCGCATAGGCCTCTGCGGCGGCCAGATCCTTCTGCACCTCGGCCTGGAGTGCTTCTCGACGACGCGCCGCGCATTCCGCTTGGTTTGACATAATTACCTCTGCGTTCGTTATTGACTTAGCCTTCTGGCGTGCCGCTCGCAGGTCTACACCCGCCGCGCCGCCCGCTTGACGAACGCGTAGTACAGCGCCGCCAGCACCGCGGTGAGGCCCAGGACCAGCAGGAAAAAACGGTGCAATGAGCCCTGTAGGAGCTCAGGGTGCCTGCCCACGGTCATGCCGAGCCAGGCGAGCACCGAGGTCCATACCAATGAGCCGGCGAGCGTGGCCGCGCTGTACCAGCGAAAGTCCATGCGCAGTATGCCGGCGGGAATGCCGATGAGGTGCCGGATGACGGGCAGCAGCCGCGAGAAGAATATGCCGGGCCACCCATAGTGGGCGGCCCAAGTTTCAGCCATGCGGAGCTTCGCTTCGGCTAGCCCGACGTAGGGTCCGAACCGCATCACCAGAGGCCGTCCCAGCCAACGCGCGCCCCAGTACATGATTGCCGCGCCGGCCCAGGATCCCACGGTGCCGGCGGCCACCACACCGGAAAGCGACAGCTGCCCCTGGGTATGAGCCAGATATGCAGCAGGCGGAATGATGACTTCGCTCGGAATGGGCACCACCGTGCTCTCCAGCGCCATCAGGGCGCCGATGAGCCAGTACCCCCCGTCGGCCAGCACGGACAGATACCAGTCCGAAAACCGGTGCAGCAGTTCGGCCAACTAGCGAGTCCTAGTCCAGGGCCTGCGGATTGACCATCACCTTGGCATCCGCGCGCGCGGCTGCAGCATAGCTCTGCGCCTCGCCGGAAGCCCACTGTTGAGCGAATTGAAGCTTCAGCTGCCCTTCGCCCTGTTTCGAATCGACGCTCGGATCGTCGCGCACCGCGGTCACCGCCAGAACGACGGTGTCGCCGTCGGCGAGGGGGAAATGTCGGTAGACCGGCTTGGGGCTGGGTTTCGGCGCCTCGAAGGCCTGGCGGCGAATGTCGACCGGCACTGCCTGATCGCCCCGCGCGATGAATTTGGCGGGTTGGGGAGCAGCGGCGCCCGCACTCTTTGCCACCGCTTCCAGAGCCTCGCCGGCGGACAGGCGCTTGACCGCATCGGCAGCCGCAGCCGCCGCAAGCTCGGCTCCACGCTGTTTCTTCCACGCAGCCACCACGTCGGTACGCACGGCCTCCAGCGGCTTCTGCTGCGGCAGTTTGTGGTCGGTGGCGCGCAGCACCACGCCGCGCCCTTTTTCCACCTCCACCATGGGACTCAGACGGCCGTCGAGCACGTCCTGGCTGAACGCCGCCGTCAACACCGGCGCCGCTTTGCCGAGGTCGCCGCCGCCGTCCGTGCGGCTGAAATTGGGAATCTCGTGGACGGTCAATCCGGCCTTGCGGGCAACCACGTCGATGTCGCTGGTGTTCTGCAATGCGGCGTCGGCCAGCTGGTCCTGGGCATTGTTGAACAACCGCTCCCCTTCGTTGCGGCGATATTCGGCCTCGAGTTCGGCCCTGCCCTCCTCGAACGTTTTCACCGCCGTCGGCTGAATCCCTTCGAGCTTCAGGATGTGATAGCCGAACTGCGTCTTGACGGGCCCGCGGATCTCGCCTTCCTTCATGCTGAAGGCCGCATCGGCGAACGGAGCGACCCACGCCTTGCGCTCGGAGAAGCCGAGATCGCCGCCCTGTCCCGCCGATCCCGTGTCCTGCGAGGATTCCTTGGCGAGCTTGGCGAAATCTTCGCCCCCTTGGGCGCGCTTGAAGATCGCTTCGGCCTTCGCCTTGACGGCCGCGTCCTCCTTCGGATCGCCGACCTGCAGCAGGATGTGGCGCACGCGGCGCCGCTCGGCCTGCGTGAAGCGCTCCGGCGTTTTCGCCTTCTGCTCCTCGTAATAGGCCTTGAGTTGCGCGTCATCCACCGACACCTTGGACTCGAGCTGCGCCGTGCTGATCTCGAGGTAGCGCAGGTTCACGGTCTCCGGCGTCATGTACTCGGCCTTGTGCGCCTCGTAGTACGCCTTGAGCGCCGCATCGTCGGCGGTGGCTTCGGCGATGTATTTCGCAGCGGAAACAGTGAACCAGGAAAGCTCACGCTGCTGCTGGGTGAGTGTCCGCAGCTGTTTCAATTCGCTGTCGGTGACGAAGCTCGAACCGTTCAGCGCGCTGTCGAGCTGCCGCAGTTTGACGTCGCGCCGGATCAGATTTTCGATCTCGGCAATCGACCGGCCCTGGGCCCGGAGGACGGCGATGGCATGGACCTTGTCGAACTTGCCGTCGACTTGGAACGCCGGCACCTGCGACATGGCCTTCATGAGTTCCTCGTCGCTCACCCGATAGCCGAGATCGTCGGCACGGGTTACCAGGGCCTCGGTGCTCACATATTCGTCGAGTACGTGGCGCTTGATTTGATTGCGGGTCACATCGTCGATGGTGCCGTTGGCCTGCCGCTCGAATTGCGCGAGCTGGCGCTGATAGGCCTCACGCACTTCGCTGCTGGAGATTTCGACGCCGTTGACCTTGGCGGCGTAGTTCGGCGCGCTTAGGGTCCAGTTGATGCCCCAAAACACGAACACCAGGCCGATTGCGCCCAGCACCACCCCGGCCAGCCATCCTTTCAACTTATCGTGAATCGACTGCAGCATTTTTTTACCAGTTCCTTCCTGACACCATGGCGTCGCGGTTCCGCGCCCTTGGGCGCGCCGCCCGCCGCATCATACCCGCAGCGCGGCCATGCGGCACGCGCGGGAACTACATCAGGAAATGGCGGAGTGGACGGGACTCGAACCCGCGACCCCCGGCGTGACAGGCCGGTATTCTAACCAGCTGAACTACCACTCCGCGTGCTGGTGGGTGCTGAGGGGATCGAACCCCCGACCCTCGCCGTGTAAAGGCGATGCTCTACCAGCTGAGCTAAGCACCCCCCTGGAAGAGGGGCGGGAATATACGCGACGCGGTCCCGCTTGGCTAGTGCCTGCAGGCTCGCACGCGCCCGACCGGATGTCAGGCCCGCTAAACGCCTTAGGCGCCGCTAGTGCGCATGCACCTGCGCCTTGCCGCGCGTCGGCTTGCGGCGGCGCTTTTCGCCGGCGATGGCCTCCGGCGGCTTGGCCTCGACGACCGGCAGCGGTACCGGCAGGTGTGCCAGAGCCGCCTGCAGCACGTCGTCGATCCACTTGACCGGACGAATGTCGAGTTTTTCCTTGATGTTGTCGGGGATCTCGGCCAGATCCTTGACGTTGTCGTCCGGGATCAAGACCGTGCTGATGCCGCCGCGGTGCGCCGCCAACAGCTTCTCCTTCAATCCGCCGATCGGCAACACTTCACCGCGCAGCGTGATCTCGCCGGTCATCGCCACATCGGAACGCACCGGGATCTTGGTCAGCGCGGATATGAGCGCCGTGCACATGCCCACGCCGGCACTCGGACCATCCTTGGGCGTGGCGCCCTCGGGGACGTGAATGTGCACGTCGGCCTTCTGATAAAAGTCCATGTCGAGCCCGAGCATCGCCGAGCGGCTGCGCACCACGGTCATGGCGGCCTGAATGGATTCCTGCATCACTTCGCCGAGTTGGCCGGTGTGGGTGAGCTTGCCCTTGCCGTGAACCACGGCCGCTTCGATGGTCAGCAGTTCGCCGCCCACCTCGGTCCAGGCCAGGCCCGTGACCTGACCGACGCGGTTGCTCTCCTCCGCCTTGCCGTAGCGGAAGCGCCGCACGCCTAAATACGCGTCCAAATTCTTCGAGTCGATGGTGACCGTCTTGTCGCTCGGCTTCAGCAACAGGTGTTTGACCGCCTTGCGACCGATCTTCGACAGTTCGCGCTCGAGATTCCGCACCCCGGCCTCGCGGGTGTAGTACCGGATGATGTCCTGAATGGCCACATCGGCCACCACCAATTCGTCGGGTTTCAGGCCATTTTGCTTCACTTGCTTCGGCAGCAGATAACGGCGCGCGATGTTGGACTTCTCATCCTCGGTGTACCCGGGGATGCGGATCACTTCCATGCGATCCAACAGCGGAGCAGGGATGTTCAGCGTGTTCGCGGTGCAGACGAACATCACCTCCGAGAGATCGAAATCCACTTCGAGGTAATGGTCGTTGAAGGTGCTGTTCTGTTCCGGATCGAGCACCTCGAGCAGCGCCGAGGACGGGTCGCCGCGAAAATCCGTCGACATCTTGTCGATTTCATCCAACAAGAACAATGGATTTCGAACCCCGCACTTGGCCAGGTTCTGAATGATCTTGCCCGGCATCGAGCCGATGTAGGTGCGGCGGTGGCCGCGAATCTCCGCCTCATCGCGCACGCCGCCCAGCGACATGCGCACGAACTTGCGGTTCGTGGAACGCGCCACGCTCTGACCCAGCGAGGTCTTGCCGACGCCCGGCGGGCCCACCAGGCACAGTATGGGGCCGCGCAGGTTCTTCACCCGCTGCTGCACGGCCAGGTATTCGACGATGCGCTCTTTGACTTTTTCCAGGCCGTAGTGATCCGCTTCCAGCACCTTTTCCGCGGCGCTGATGTCGAGATGCACCTTGCTGCGCTTCTTCCACGGCGACTTCACCAGCCAGTCGACGTAGTTGCGCACCACCGTGGCCTCGGCCGACATGGGCGACATGAGCTTGAGCTTGGCGAGTTCCGAGTTGGCCTTGTCGCGCGCCTCCTTGGGCATGCCCGCGGCCTTGATCCGCTTCTCGAGCTCGCCGATCTCGTTCGGTGCATCGTCCAGGTCGCCGAGTTCCTTCTGAATGGCTTTCATCTGCTCATTCAAGTAGTACTCGCGCTGGCTCTTTTCCATCTGCTGTTTGACGCGACCGCGAATTCTCTTTTCGATCTGCAGCACGTCCATCTCGCCTTCGATGACGGCGAGCATGTGTTCCAGACGCTTGCGCACGTCCGGGATTTCGAGGACCTTCTGCTTCTCGGAGAGCTTCAACGACATGTGGGCCGCGACCGTGTCGGCCAGACGCCCCGCCTGCTCGATCCCCGCCAGCGAGGTGAGAATCTCCGGGGGTACCTTCTTGTTGAGCTTTACGTATTGCTCGAACTGGGTGATGACCGAGCGCGTCAGCACATCCATTTCGCGCTCTTCGTAGCGCTCCAGATCGGGCATGGAGGTGACTTCGGCGGAGAAGAATTCGCCCTCGATCAGCTTCTCGATGGTGGCGCGGTCGACGCCCTCGACCAGCACCTTGACCGTGCCGTCCGGAAGCTTGAGCAGTTGCAGAATCGTGGCCACGGTGCCCACGCGGTACAGATCCTCGCCCTTCGGATCGTCGACGTCGGCCTGTTTCTGCGCGACCAGGAGAATTTTCTTGTCGGCCTTCATGGCCAGATCGAGCGCGACGATGGATTTCTCGCGCCCGACGAACAGCGGAATCACCATGTGCGGGTAGACCACTACGTCGCGCAGCGGCAACACGGGCATGCCGGCCTGAGTGGGGGCTATTGTCGGAACATCGATTTTGGGTTCGTCGCTCACTAGGCCTGCCTTATGTTGGTGCACGCGGTTCAGAGGTTCTGAAGGACATGCGGCCGCCTACGATGAGTTTCAAGGCTACCCGTTGCCGTCAGGAAACGGGTGTACGACTCATAGATGGTCCGAGCCCGTGGGCCGCCGCTGTTCTTCAACCGGAGCCACCAGCCGAGTCTCCTCGGTCCGATGGACGATGTAGGGTTTGTTCTGTCCTTCGATCACCTGCTCGTCGACCACGACCTTTTGCACGTTGCGCAACGAGGGCAGGTCGTACATCGTGTCTAGCAGCACGTTCTCGAGAATGGTGCGAAGGCCGCGCGCGCCGGTTTTGCGCTGCATGGCCTTGCGCGCCACGGAGCGCAGGGCATCTTCGCGGAAGTCGAGCTCGACGCCCTCCATGTCGAACAATTTCCGATACTGCTTGGTGAGCGCGTTCTTCGGCTGCAGCAAGATCGAGATCAGCGCGTCTTCGTCCAGCTCTTCGAGGGTCGCCACCACCGGCAGACGGCCCACGAATTCGGGGATCAAGCCGTACTTGATGAGATCTTCGGGCTCGGTATCGTGGAACACGTCGTTGCCGTGCGGCCGCGCATTCTGTTCCCGAACCTCGGCCATGAAGCCGATCCCGCTCTTGTGGGTCCGGTTCATGATGATCTTCTCGAGGCCGGCAAACGCACCGCCGCAAATGAACAGGATGTTGGTGGTATCCACCTGCAGGAATTCCTGTTGCGGATGCTTGCGCCCGCCCTGTGGCGGAACGGAGGCGATGGTGCCTTCGATCAGCTTCAAGAGCGCCTGTTGCACGCCTTCACCGGAGACGTCGCGGGTGATGGACGGATTGTCCGATTTGCGGGAAATCTTGTCGATCTCGTCGATGTACACGATGCCGGTCTGCGCCTTCTCGACATCGTAGTCGCACTTTTGCAGCAGCTTCTGGATGATGTTTTCGACGTCCTCGCCCACATAACCCGCCTCCGTCAAGGTGGTGGCGTCGGCGATGGTAAACGGCACATTGAGAAGCCGCGCCAGCGTTTCGGCCAGCAGCGTCTTGCCGGACCCGGTGGGCCCGATCAGCAGAATGTTGCTCTTGGCGAGCTCGACTTCATCGCGCGACCGGACCCCTTCGGTGCCCCGGGTCTGCAACCGCTTGTAATGGTTATAGACGGCGACCGACAGCACGCGCTTGGCCCGCTCCTGGCCGATGACATATTCATCCAGGACCTTCTTGATTTCTTGGGGCTTGGGGAGCTTGTCGCGGGTGCGCTCGGCGCGCTCCTCGAGCTCTTCCCGGATGATGTCGTTGCACAGCTCGACGCACTCGTCGCAGACGAATACCGAAGGGCCGGCGATTAACTTCCGAACCTCGTGTTGGCTCTTTCCACAAAAAGAGCAATACAACAGTTTGCCGTCATCATGTTTGCCGCGCGAATCGTCGCTCATGCTGTCCTCAAGTTGACCCCGTTGCCGGACCTAAGCCGGAAACGAGGCTACGCCTCTGACTATATAGCACCCAACCGACCTTCCGCAAAGATGCGGTCGTCAGAGCTGTGACCCGGTTCCGTGCCGGCCAATGGACGGATCTCGGCCCCAATCAGGCCTTTGCCAATTTTTCGCCGGCCTTTGCCAATATTTCGCCCCGCTTTTCCAGCATGGAATCGACGATTCCGTAGGCTTTGGCCATTTCGGCGGTCATGAAGTTGTCGCGATCGCTATCCTGCTTGACGCGCTCGACGGTCTGCCCTGTGTGTTTCGCCAGGATGCCGTTGAGCCGCTGCTTGGTTTCCATGACGTCGCGGGCGTGGATATCGATATCCGATGCCTGGCCCTGGAAGCCCGCCGAGGGCTGGTGGATCATGATTTTGGAGTTGGGCAGCGAATACCGCTTCCCGGCCGCGCCGCCCGCGAGCAGCACGGCTCCCATGGATGCGGCCAAACCGACGCAGATGGTGCTCACGTCCGGTTTGATGAACTGCATGGTGTCGTAGATCGCAAGACCCGCACTCACCGAGCCGCCCGGCGAATTGATGTAAAGAGCGATGTCCTTTTCCGGGTTTTCGGATTCGAGGAACAGCAGCTGGGCGACCACGAGGTTCGCCATATAGTCCTCGACCGGACCCACGATGAAGATCACGCGCTCCTTCAGCAGACGCGAATAGATGTCGTAAGCCCGCTCGCCGCGAGCGGTTTGTTCGACCACCATCGGAACCAAATTGAGTGCGCGAGTCGTCATGGAGTGCCGCCCTTTAGTAATGACCGAAACAATACCCGTAACGCCGATACGTCGTTGTGAGGACAGTACAGGACCATTTCAAGACGTTTGCCGTGAATCAGCCCTCAAAGTTCATGAGCTCCTTGAAAGTAGAACTCTTGTCGCGCACCTTAGCATGCGCGAGCACCCAGTCCACCACCTGGTCCTCCAGCGCCAAACTCTCCACCTGGCGCATCGCTTCCGGGTTTTGCAGGTAGGCGCGCTTCATCGCCGCGGCATCGCCGTACACGCCGACCGTTTCGTCCAGGCGCGCATTGGTCCGGGCCGGATCCACCACGATGTTCTCGCGGCGGATGATGTCGTTGAACAACAGCCCGAGCGCGACGCGGCGCCGGGCAGGCTCGATGAGCGGTCCGTGCGGCGGCGCCTGCGCAACGTCCTTGGTCCCCGCGCGCCGCATCGCCTCGAGCTGCATGTCGCGGATCTGGGACTCAAGCAGGGCGTTGGGCACCTCGATGGGATTGGCCTGATGCAGCTTTTCCATCACCGCGGCCTTGTTGCGCGTGCGCAGCGCCTGGTCGAGTTCGCGGCGCATGTTGGCCACCACATCCTCGCGCAGCTTCGCAACGCCGCCCTCGGTGACCCCGAATGCCTCGCAAAACTCTGCATCCACGTCGGGCAACCGGGGTTCCTCGACGGTCTTGACGTCGACTGTGAAGTTCGCGCGCTTGCCGGCGAGTTCCGTCGCGCGGTAATCGGCCGGAAAATCGACGTCCACCGCCCTCTGCTCACCCGGCGCGGCGCCGATGAGGCCGGCCTCGAGCTGCGGCAGCATGCGGTTTTCCCCGAGCACGATCGCCACGTTCTCGCCCTTGCCCCCGGCGAACGCAACACCGTCGATCGAGCCCACGAAATCGACCGTGACCTTATCGCCGGCCAGCGTCGGGCGCGACACCGGCGAGTATTTCATCTGCTGCTTGCGCAGCCGCTCGATCATCGCGTCGACATCGCTCTCGCTGACTTCGGCCGTGACGCGCTCGATCTCCAGCGATTCGATGGGCTGCAGTACGACCTCGGGAAACACCTCGAAGGTCGCGACGTAGGTCAGGTCCTGGCCTTCGCCGATGCTCTGCGGCTCGATCCGGGGGCTTCCGGCGGGCGCCAGCTGGTTCTGCGTGACCGCCTCGGAGAAACTCGACTGCATGAGTTCGCCGATCACTTCGCGGTGCACTTGCGGCCCGAATTGCTGACGAATCACCGTCAGGGGCGCCTTGCCGGGCCGGAACCCGTTCAAACGCGCCGTGCGGCTGATCTGTTTCAAACGCGAGGCAATCTCCTGACTGACGCGTTCGGCCGGCACTTGAACCTGCATGCGGCGCTCTAATTTACCGGTGCTCTCGAGGGAAACCTGCATGACAATACCTATGCTGTGGGGTGGAACCGATCTTGCGTGTCGTGGTGCGAAAGGCGAGACTCGAACTCGCACGGGTTTCCCCACCAGATCCTAAGTCTGGCGCGTCTACCAATTCCGCCACATTCGCATCGGCAGCCTGCAAGTATAACGCAGGGGCGCTCCGAGCGGAGCGTGCCGAGCGGGCACGCGGGGTGAGTTGCGCCCAGCGCCCTTGCGGGGCGCCTAAGGCGCCTGCCGCGGCGCGTCTAGGGGTAACGCTGCTTGGGTGGGGCGGGTACTCCCGCACTCATCGGGGCTCGCTTTCGCGCACCAGCATCCGGGCGACCTCGCGCAGCCCCGGCAGGCCTTTTTCCAGCATGAAGTACAAGGGGCTGTCGCCCGCGAAGGGTTCCCCTTCGTGCGGAGCGTGCACCCAGGCCCAAGCCCGGTCTTTGGTGCCCGACTCCGCCAGCAACGACTGCTGGATGCTGGCGATCAGCGCGGCGCGCTCCTGTTGCGTGGCGGACAGGCGCGGCGCTTGACCGATCCGGTAGCGCGCCAGAACTTGCGGTGACGGAATCCGCAGCAGCCGGCATTGCTGCAGCGGCGAGAGCTCCCAGGCGTCGGCGATGGCGAAGAAGCGCTTCAGGGCATTCGTTCCCGCGTGCCGCGCCGCCCGGCGACTGGCCGGCTGCAAGACTAATCGCGGTCCGGTACGGGGCTTGATGGGCACATTGGTATGGGTGGACATGACGATACTCACACGAACCCTGAAGCATACTCCCTAATGCGCAGCGCGCCCGCTATCATGTCGCATGTCCACGACGTTTGCCGCACGCCTCTTGAAGGCTCACGCGATCAGCGGCAGCCTGGTCTGCGTCGGCCTCGATCCGGCTCTCGCCCGGTTGCCGCGAGAGTTCGCCGGATCGCCCGAGCCGCTGCTCGCCTTCAATCGCCGCATCGTCGACGCGACCGCCGACTTGGCCGCCGCCTTCAAGCCGCAAATCGCCTTTTACAGTGCGCTCGGCAAGGAAGCCGAGCTGACCGCCAGTATCCAATACATCCGGGAACGCGCACCGCACGCGGTGGTCATCCTCGACGCGAAGCGCAATGACATCGGCAACACGGCGGAAGCCTATGCCAGCGAAGCGTTCGACCGCTACGGCGCGGATGCCGTGACGGTGAACCCGTACATGGGCGAGGATTCGGTGCGGCCGTTTCTCGCCCGCCGCGACCGCGGCGCCATCCTGCTTTGCCGCACCTCGAATTCGGGAGCCCGCGATTTCCAAGATCTGCTGGTCGACGGACTCCCTCTGTATCGGCGTGTCGCGGAGCGGGCCGATCGGCACTGGAACGAGAACGAGAATCTGATGTTGGTGGTGGGCGCCACCTGCCCCGCCGAGATGGCCGAGCTGCGCCGCGCGCACCCAAAGCTATGGTTTCTGGTTCCGGGGATCGGCGCGCAAGGCGGCGATCTCGACAGCACTCTCGCGGCCGGTCTCGACGCCGAGGGCGGCGGACTGCTCATCAGCTCCTCGCGCGGCATCATCTTTGCCGGCGGCGGCACGCACGAAGCGATCCGCGGGGCGGCGGCCGAATTGCACGCCGGAATCAACGCCGGGCGGCGGGCCCTGGTCCGGACGGTGGCCCCTGCGGATCACGCATAGCGCATCCGCGTGCCGACTCTGACCGACATTTCGATCTCCGCGGCCGCCAGTTCACGCGGGAAGTAGGCGCCGGACACGTGCGCGGCGTGCAGGCTCGCGCCCTCCAACCGGCAGCTGCGCAAGTCGAGCCCTCGCAGATCGGTCTGGCGAAAATAGCAGTCCGAGAAGTCGATATCCTGGACGTCGATCTCGCGCAAATCGAGACCGCGCAGATCGCTGGCGCGCAGGTCGCACTTCTCGCCGGCCTTGCGGCGACGATTGAATTCCTCGCCGCGTCCCTCGCGCAGTAGCTGATACAGCGGATCGGCGGGCTTGCGGGGTTTACCGTCTGACATGTGTAGTTCATCGGCGAGGCGGCGGCAGTCTTTAGCTAAAATCATCCCAAAACCGCGCAAAATGCTCAATACGCCGTCTTGATGACCCCGCCGTCGACCCGCAGCGCCGCCCCATTGGTCGCGGAAGACAGAGGACTGGCCACGAAACTCACCAGTGCCGCCACCTCCTCCGGCGCGGCAAACCGCTTGAGCAGCGACGTGGGCCGTGCCGTGCGGAAGAAATCCTGTTCCACCTGCGAGGCGGACTGCCCGGCGGCGGCGGCCATTTCCGTTACGAAGTCGCCCACGCCGCGTGATCGTGTCGGTCCCGGCAGCACCGAGTTGACGGTGACTGCGGTGCCGGCGGTGAGTTCCGCCAGGCCGCGCGCAACGGCGATCTGCGCCGCCTTGGTCATGCCGTAGTGAATCATCTCCGCCGGGATCTGATAACCGCTCTCGCTGGAAATGAAAATGATGCGGCCCCAATTGCGCTCCAACATCCCGGGAAGGTACAACCGCGCGAGACGTGCGCCCGAGAGCACGTTGGCGTCGAAGAAGCGCCGCCAGTCGGCGTCGCTTATGTCCTGGAAGGCGCGCACTTCGAAGATTCCGAGGTTGTTCACCAGAATGTCCACGGCCGGGTGCCGCCGCACGAGATCTTCGGCCGCCGCCGCGAGACTCAAGTCGCCGGCGAACCCCGTGACGTCGGCGCCGGTGTTCTGCGCCCTGATTTTCCCCACCGCGGCGTCGACCGCCGGCTGCGTTCTGCCGTTGACGATGACCGCGGCGCCCTCGCGCGCGAGCGATGCCGCGATCGCGTTGCCTATGCCGGCCGTGCTGCCGGTGACCAGGGCGATTTTCTTCGACAGTTGCAGATCCATGGGCGAATGTTGCCGGAAATCCCAACTTCTGCCAATTTGCTCGGGTGAAAATCGCCGCGATCTCGGACATTCATGGAAATTTGGGCGCCCTCGACGCCGTGCTCGCCGACATCGGCCGCCGCGGGGTGGACATGGTCGTCAACTTGGGCGATATCCTCTCGGGTCCTCTGCTGCCCGGCGAAACCGCGGATCGCCTGATGGCGCTCGACCTGCCGACCATCCGCGGCAATCACGAGCGTCAGCTCCTGGCGCCGGATCGGGACGCCATGGGATTGTCGGACCGCCATGCCGCCGAAAGCATCACCGGACGGCAGCGTGAATGGCTGTCGGCGCTGCCGGCGACGATGTGGGCGGCCGATGACGTGTTTCTCTGTCATGCCACGCCCGCGAGCGATGTCGAGTGTTTTCTCGAGGACATACGCGACGGCGAACTGATTCCCGCAGCGCTGCGCGAGATCGATGCGCGGGCGCAGCCATGCACGGCGTCGTTGATTTTCTGCGGGCACACGCACATACCGCGCGTGGTGCGCCTCACCAATGGACAGGTCATCGTGAATCCCGGCAGCGTGGGAATACAAGCCTACGAGGGCCACGATCCCATTCCGCATACCGTCGAGATCGGATCGCCGCATGCGCGCTATGCGCTGGTGGAGGAATCGGCGGCCGGATGGATCGCGCAATCGATCGCGGTGCCGTACGACTGGGAAGCGGCGGCGCGAATTGCGGAACGGCATTCGAGGCCCGATTGGGTGCGCGCGCTGCGCACCGGCTTTGTGCGCGCACCGTAGCGTTACTCGGCGCTCCTGCCGACTTGGTCAGTCCTTGCGCCGGCCGGCCAGTCCGCTCGAGGCGGCGCGTGCGGTTTCGAGCAGCAGAGAGGAGAGTTTGTTGCGCAGGTCCGCCAGGGTCCAGCGGCTGGTGGGGCCGGATATGTTGACCGCCGCAACCGGCCGGCCATCCTCGCCGAGAATTGCCGCGCCGATGGTCAAATCGCCCCGATAGGTTTCCTGGTCGGCCCAGGCGTAACCGTTCTTGCGGGCACCATCGATCAGAGCGAGAAGCTTGGCCCGGTCCGTGGTGGTGGTCGGCGTAAAGCTATTCAGCGCCGAGCGGCCCACGATCTGAGCCGCCTCGTCCGGTGGCAGCGCCGACAGGTAGGCACGGCCGGCGGCGGTGCAGTACATCGGCAGGCGATGGCCCACCGGCATATGGATGAAGAAGCGCTTGCGGCTCGGAAAGCGCGCGATGTACACCATCTCCGTATCGTCGGGTTCGGACAGGCTCACCGATTCGCCGGTGGCTTGATTCAAGTCGACCAGATGAGGGGTCGCCTGCTCGAGCAGCGGATGACCCGTCAGGTAGGCATTGGCCACGCTCAACGAGCGCGGCGTCAGCACCCAGCGTTTCAAATGCAAGTCGCGCCTCAGGTAGCCAAGTCTCTCGAGCGTGTGCGTGCAGCGCTGCGCGGAACTCTTGGTCATGTCGGTCGCGGCGGCGATCTCACCCAGATTGAGAGCCCGTCCCCGGTCGCCGAACGCCTCGAGAATGGCCAATGCCTTTTCGACGGTCTGGTTATAGAGCGGATCTATCTTGCGGACGGCGCGCTTCGAGCCGGCCGCGTCTTGCACGACTGCGGTCGTGCGTTTGTTGGTTGCCATGGCGGCGCATGTTACCCGGCGGCCGCGAGCGCGACCATCGCGTGCAGAAGTACGTTCGCCCCCGCCGTCAGGTCGGACGGCATGGCGCTCTCGGCTTCGTTGTGACTCAAGCCTCCGGCACAGGGAACGAAGATCATGGCTGTTGGTGCGACGGCGCAGACGTTGCATGAATCGTGGCCGGCGCCGCTGACCATGTCCAACGAGCCGTAGCCCAGCGCGGCGGTCGCCCGGCGCACGGCATCCACGCAGTCCGCATGGAAAACGACGCCGGGTGCTTCCCACACGCAACGAATATCGCCTTCCAGACCATGATGCTCGAGTGCCCCGCGCACCAACCGGTCGACCTCGAACCGCAGGGTTCCGTATTGGCGCAGATCGGGATGCCGGATATCGACGGTAAAGCGCAGCCGGCCGGGAACCGTGTTCGGCGAGCCCGGCGAGGTTTCGATGATCCCGACGGTGAGGCGTGCGTCCGGGCCCCGGTCGCGGGCCGCCGCATAGATCGCCGGCAACACCTCCGCAAGCACTCGGACGGGATCCTGCCGCATGTCCATCGGAGTGGGTCCCGCATGCGCTTCCTGGCCGAGAACGACGACCTCGTGCCGGCTCATATGCTGCACACCGGTCACGATGCCGATGGTTTTCGCGCGCTGTTCGAGCACGGGGCCTTGCTCGATGTGCACTTCGAGCGCCGCCTTCACGGGTTGGCGCGACACGGGCGCGTCGGTGGCGATGCCGAGGCGCTCGAGTTCCTGCCGCACGCTGCGGCCCGACCGATCGGTGAGGGCATGCGCCGCATCCAAAGCCAGACGCCCGGACCAAACGGCCGAGCCCATCATCGCCATCGGAAAGCGGCAACCCTCCTCATTGCACCACACGCCCACTTCGATCGGGTGCACGGTGGTCACTCCGGCATCGTTCAGCGATTCGATGACCTCGAGGCCGGCCAGCACGCCATAAACGCCGTCGAACTTTCCGCCCGTCGGCTGAGTATCCAAATGGCTGCCCGTCAGGACCACGGGGAGCGCGTCCTCGCGCCCGGCCCGGCGCACGAACAGGTTGCCGATCGCATCCGCGCGCACCCGGCAACCCGCTGCCGCCGCCCAATCGGCGAACAACCGGCGTGCCGCCATATCCCCGTCGGTGAGCGCCTGCCGATTGCAGCCGCCTTGCGCCGTGGCGCCGATCTCGCCCAAGGCCATCAGGCGTGACCAGAGGCGGTCGCCGTTGATCCGCGGCGGCGTCAAGCCGACGCGTCGCGACGCAACGCCTGCGCCATGCAATGGATGCCGCCTCCGGTCTTGGAGATCTCGCTCATGTCGACCGCGGCCACCTCGAAGCCGCGCGCACGCAATTGTTCGATCAGAGTGACGCTGGCCTTGGGGACGATGACCCGGTCTCTTCCCAAGGACATGAAATTGCATCCCAGATTGATGGTGTCGCGAAACGGAACATCGACGATGTCGTGGCCCTTGGCCTTGAGCCAGCCGACCAGCGCAGGTTCGATGCACTCGAGACATACGGCCGTCAGCTTCTTGGCGATCGGCACCACCATGAGGTCGATGTGCACGTAATACTCGTCGAAGAAGGCGAGCCTGGTCTCCCAGCCCTCCTTCTTGAACCAGCTTTCGACTTGGCGCGCGCCCTCCTCCTGGGTGCGGGCGCCGCCGCAGCCGATCAGCACGCACCGGTCCTCGATGACGTTGAAGTCGCCGCCCTCGAAGGTGCCGGCCGTGACCATGTCGTAGATCGGAATTCCGAGACGTTCATAGTTGCGGATGGCGGCATAGTTCTCGCCCCGCCGCCACCAATTGGCCATCGCCGTGATGATGGCGCCGTAGGGCGTCATGACGCTCGAGTCGCGGGTGTAGACCTGCATGGGGAGTTCCGCTTCGAGCGGGGGCGCATGGAGGCGCACGCCGAAATGCTGGTAAGCAGCCGTCAATTCCCGGTGCTGGGCCCTGGCGACATCCAGATTGGCCGGGCTCTCGCGCAGGAACTTGCGCGATAGGGAGCTGGTCGCCATGTGCCGCAGGTGGTCCGGCGCGGCCAGCAGGACATCCGTGAGCGGGTCTGTTTCATTGTCGAAACCCCAATAGCCGAGTCGCGGGGTATCGCCGGTGGCGCGGCGCCGCTGCAGAGAAAAGCTGTCGGCGGCCGGTTGCGGCCGAGAAGGAATCGTCGAGAGTTTGTCTAGCATGGGGGGTCCTCGGGAGGCGTGGGATCCTCGTGAGCAGGGGATATTACTGATCTTTGAGGGCGAAATGGAATTCAACCGCCCGGCCGGCCGTTTCCCGGCACTCCAACCCGGCCTACTGTCAATACCCCAATTGCGTGAATTGGGTCGAAGTCTTGATACTCTTTGCTATCCAATGCGGGATTCTGTCGCATAGCATTTGCCATAATTTACTGGGTGGTGTGCACTGGAGCAGCGATCCGTCGCCGGTTCGCCTCTACCATGCTCATGAGCAGCCAATCCTTGGAGCAGACGATGTCACGCGGACCCTACCCCATACTACTGATGCTGGCCATGTCCCTACCCGGAGCCGCGAAAGCGCTGGGTCTGGGAGATATTCGAGTCGACTCCGCGCTCAACGAGCCTCTGTCGGCGCAGATCGACATCGTCGGCGCGACCCGCGAGGAATTGGTCGCGCTGACGGCAAAGGTCGCGAATCGCGAGATGTTCCAACGCTACGGCGCCGACCGCCCGTCCTTCCTCGCCAGCGCGACGTTCAAGGTCGGGCTCGACTCTCAGGGCCGGCCGGTGCTCAACGTCCGCTCGGCCGAGGCCTTTACGGATCCCGTCATCAATTTTCTCGTGGATCTGCGCTGGGGCAAGGGCGAGTTGATTCGCGAATACTCGCTGCTGCTCGATCCGGCGGGATTCTCCTCCGCCCCTCGAGTGGCCGAAACCTCCGCCGCCAGCGACCCCGCTCGCTTGCCGGCCGCGGCGTCCACGCCCGAGGCAGCTTCTGCGCCGGAGGCGGCTTCCTCGCCGGAGGCGGTGTCCCGGCCGACTGCGATGTCCTCGCCCACGACCCTAGTCGATTCCGCGCACGGCAGCGCCTCTTCGGGCGCTCCCATTGCGTCGCAGCATCGCGTGGCCGCCCGTGACACCCTGCACACGATTGCGCGCCGCGCGGGAGCGCGCACCGAACCGCAGGTGCAGCGCATGATGATCGCCATTTTCCGGGCGAATCCGCATGCCTTCGAAGGCAACATCAACATTCTGCATCTCGGCGCGCTGCTCAGCATCCCGTCGGAGCAGGACGCGGCGGCCATCGACGGCGCCGACGCGAAGCGCGAGGTCCGCGCGCACATGACGGCATGGCGGCTGGATGGCCGGCCGGCGGCGCCGCAGCGGCTCGCCGCGCCGGCAGCAGCGCAAGTTGCGGATGCGGCAGTGCCCGCTGCGGATGCGACGGCGCAAGCTGCGGACGCAGCGGCCACCGCGGCGCTGAAGGATCGCGTTCAGTCGCTCGAGAAGGCTCTCGAGGAAGTGCACCAACAGCTGGCCACCGAGAACACCAAGATCCAAGATCTCAAGAACCAAGATCTTGAGCAGCAGATGTCTGCTCAGGAAGCGGCGCTGGCGGCCGAGCCCAAGGCCGAAGCATCGGCTGCAGCGACCACGGCCCCGCAGGATTCCCCGGTGCAGGTCGAGCGCATGCGCGTTGCAGAGCATCCCGCGCCGGCGCCCGTTCTGGCTGCGATGGCGCCGGAGCCCAGTCAGTCGACGATCGGCAAAGGATTGCTGGCCTCCATGGCCGCTGGGTTGGCGCTGTTGCTCGGCGGGTTTGCCTATTTTCGCCGGCGCGCCTCCGTCGCCGGCGCGGCATCGACGCCGCGATACCCGGTCCAGGAGCCGTTGCACACCTCTACCATCGCGGGTGGCCAAGCCACGCCGCAGCAGCCGCAGTCCACCGCCGAGGCGAAAGCCGCGCCGGTATCCCGCGTTCAGGAACGCCCGGCGCCGGCCGCGGCCGATGCGATCATCGCCCGTGAAATCCAGCCGCGCATGGAGAGCAACGATTTCGATGAAAACATGGGGATCGACACCGTGGCGCTCGAGAGGTCCTACCTCGATTCCTTGGGAGCCGATGCCTTTGGGATCGATGAGACGGCTCCTCATAGGGCCGTTGAAGATTCCGCGGCGCCTGCTACGGCGACGCCGGCCGCTGCTGCGCAGTCAAGCGACACGGCCGAGACCGCTGAGACCGCTAAATTGGCCGAGATAGCCTCGCACGACACGGCGGAGATGCATACGGTGGCCGTCGATGTCTCCGAACTCGACACCGCAGTCGCCAGGGCCGATTTGAACACCGCGATTCTCGACACCAGAAAAATCGATCCCGTGGCAACCAACGGCACCGTCCTCGACTACAATCTGCTCGATCTGGATTCCACCACGCAGCACGTGCACATGCCCAGCGATCTGCTCGATCAACCGGCGGTGAAGGACCGGCGCACCAATATCGTCGACGTGCTCAAGATGGCCATAGAGCGCGATCCCGAGCGCCGCGACCTGCGCATGAAACTGTTGGAAACGTATTACAGCGTGGCCTCGGCGAATCAACGCGGGTTCCTTGAAATCGTGAGAAAGCTGTCGCGCGAGCCCAACTATCTGTCCCCCGACGATTGGCAGAAGGTCGTCATGATGGGCCGTGCCATTGCGCCGGACGACATCCTGTTTGCCGAACAGGCCAAGGACGACGACCTCGCCAACTGCGCATAACGGCGCGGATTCGATCGCCCGCAACGAGGAGTCCGCGGCGCACGGCACCGTGCGCGACCTCGTTGTCATATAGTGCGGTATGGACGAGGAACTGCCGGACCAGCCTGCCGCTCGCGGACCAGTCTGCGCGGTCCTGGTGACATACCATCCTGATCACGACTTTCCGGCCCGGCTGAGGCGCATCCTGCCGCAAGTTGCCGCGGCCATCATCGTCGATAACGGCTCATCCGATGCCGGGTTGAAAATGCTCCGCGGCGCCGCCGCCGACGGCGCGGCCGGATTGATATGCAATCTCGACAACCTCGGAGTCGCAGCGGCCCTCAACATCGGTGCTCGTCGCGCAATGGCCGAGGGCTTCACCTGGGCCCTGCTGCTCGATCAGGACACTGAAGCCGACCACGACATGGTCGAAAGACTGCTGGCCACTCATGCGTCCTGCCCGGACGGCGATCGGGTCGCCATCGTGGGTTCGCGCTTCCGCGACACCAGGGGGCAACCCGGCGAGCCGATTCGTCTGGACTCGAGCGGCGAGCTCTGGGAGGAAGTGGAGTCGGTCATCACCTCGGGATCGTTGCTCTCGCTGCCCGCGTACGCGGCGATCGGGCCTTTCCGCGAAGAATTTTTCATCGACTATGTCGACACGGAGTTCTGCATCAGGGCGCGCACCGCGGGCTACCGCGTCGTGCAAACCCGGCGGCCGTTGATGTCCCACACGGTCGGAGCCCCGACTGCGCACAAACTGCCGTGGGCGACCAAATGGACCACCAATCATTCACCCGACAGGCGCTACTACATTGCGCGAAACAACACCGTGCTGCTGCGGGAGCGCGGCACCTCCGGCGGCCGGCCGTGGCAGTTCAAGAGTTTCGTCCGCTGCTACCGTTTGATCAAACGCATTGCAATGTACGAGCAGGACAAGGCCGCCAAGATCCATGCCGTTTGGCAGGGTTGGCGGGACGGGGTGCACGGCAGGCTGGGGCCGCGGCGCAGCGCGCGCAAAAAGACCCCGCAATAGGATTACTGCTATGCTTTCGCACCATTTTCCGACGTCAGAGAGACGACTCATGTCCACGAACCACAAGAAGAACCACGAAAAGTTTTACATCGACGGCGCCTGGGTAAGCCCGGCGGTGCCGAAAACGCTCGACGTGATCGATCCCGCGAGCGAACGCGCCTACACGAAGATCTCGCTCGGCAGCGCCGCCGACGTCGATCGCGCGGTGGCCGCCGCGAAGGCCGCGTTTCCGGCGTTCTCCCGCACGACGCGTGAACAGCGGCTCGCGCTGCTGCGCAAGGTGCTCGAACTCTACAACGCGCGTTACAACGAAATCGCGGACGCGGTCACCGAAGAGATGGGCGCACCGACGAAGTTCGCGCGTGAGGCGCAGGCGTGGGCCGGCCAGGTGCATCTGGAGGCGACCATCAAGGCGCTCGAGGAACTCGAGTTCTCCTACCAGCGCGGCAATACGCGCATCGTTCGCGAGTCGATCGGCGTGGTGGGGCTCATCACGCCATGGAACTGGCCTCTCAATCAGATCGTCTGCAAGGTGGCGCCGGCCATTGCCGCGGGTTGCACGATGGTGCTGAAGCCGAGCGAAATCGCGCCGATCAGCGGGATCATCTTTGCCGAGATCATGCACGACGCCGGGGTGCCGAAAGGCGTATTCAATCTCGTCAACGGCGATGGTCCGACCGTCGGCCAGTACCTTTCAGGCCATCCGGATGTGGCGATGATGTCCTTCACCGGGTCGACCCGCGCCGGAATCATCGTGGCGAAAACGGCGGCGGAGACGGTCAAGCGGGTGGCTCAGGAATTGGGCGGCAAGTCCGCCAACATCATATTGGCGGACGCGGATCTTACCGATGCGGTGACGCGCGGCGCGGCCGCCTGCTTCAGCAACAGCGGACAGTCGTGCGACGCGCCCACCCGGATGTTCGTGCCGGCGGACCGGCAAGCGGAAGCTCTCGAAATCGCCAAGGGCGTCGCGGCCACTCACACCGTCGGAGATCCGCACGCGCCCGCGACGGTGTTGGGTCCGGTGGTGAGCCGGGTGCAGTTCGACAAGATTCAGCGCCTCATTCAGACGGGAATCGACGAGGGCGCCACTCTCGTCGTCGGAGGCGTCGGCCGCCCCGACGGACTCGCGAAGGGATACTACGTTCGCCCGACCGTGTTCGGAAACGTTCGTCACGAGATGACCATCTCGCGAGAGGAGATCTTCGGGCCCGTGCTGTCGATCATTCCCTACCGCACCGAGCAAGAGGCGATCGAAAAGGCGAACGATTCGGTCTATGGGCTCGCCGCCTATGTGTCGTCCCTGAACCTGGAGCATGCGCGAAAAGTGGCCGCGGAATTGCGCGCCGGAACCGTGAACATCAACTATCCCGACTGGGACACCCATGCACCGTTCGGCGGCTACAAGCAGTCCGGGAACGGCAAGGAATATGCGGATTGGGGCATTTACGAGTTCCTGGAGACCAAGGGCATCGTGGGTTACGGCACCGCCTGAGCGGTACCGAACCCGCACCCGCGAACCATCGGCTCAAGGCAACTCGCGGCACTCGCGAACCATCGGCTCAAGGCAACTCGCGGCACTCGCGAGCCATCGGCTCAGGGCAACTCGCGGCCGGAATTCGGATCGATGGAATACGGATGCACGGCATCGAGAAAATTCTCCTGGTCTCGCACCCGCGACACCCAGGCGTCCACGGCCGGGTAGCGTCGAAGCGGAACCCTCGCTTCGTCCGCTCTGCTGGTATAGGCGAAGACACTCATGTCCGCGATGGTGTATCCGGCATCGGTGAGAAATTCACGGCCATCGAGCCGGCGCTCGAGAATCGACAGCGCCTTGTGACTGGCGGCGGTCTTGGCGTCGATCATTTCGCCGCTGCGTCGCGCGAGCTTCCCGGTCATCGTCCAGTGGCGGAGCGATGCGAGGCCGTTCTGGATGAAGTCCTCCTCGAAGAACATCCAGCGCAGGACTTGCGCGCGATTCCATGGGTCCGCCGGCAGATAGCGGGTGCCCTCGGCCAGGTACACGAGGATGGCATTCGATTCGGTGAGCACCCGCCCGTCTTCCAACTCCAGGACCGGCACGGCACCGGTGGGGCTTTTGGCGAGAAAGTCCGCATGCTGTCCCTCGCCCTCGAAAATGCTCACCCACCTGGCCGTGTATGGTTGTTGCAGATGGTTGAACAGCAATCGCACCTTGTAGCCGTTCTGCGAGGGCAGATAGTCGTATAGCGTAAGCATCGTTTTTTCGCTCCAGGATGTCGTCGAGGTGCACTGTATGCGCGGAGACACCGGGAATCTTCCCGAATCATGCGCGCGAAAGCCCCGTCCGCTCCGCCACCACCAATTCCGCCACCGCCAATTCCGGGCGCGGCTGTCGACCACGGCCGACGACTCAGGTTGCCGTCCCATAGCCCATATGGGATCATCTGTATAGTTATTGACAATGTGTCAATGCCAGCGCAGTATCACCCCATGTCCTACATCTCCGTTCGCCGTGAGGAAGAAAAAGAGCGCCGCCGCGCCGAAATTCTCGACGCCGCCGAGGCCTTGTATGCCAAGAACGGCTGGGAGGCGCTGACCGTCGATCAGGTGGCGCGCAGCGCACGCCTGTCGCGCGCCCTGGTGTACGTCTATTTCCGCGACAAGGAAGATCTGCTCTTCGCGATTGGCGAGCGCGCTGTGCGGCTGCTTCTCGAGCGCTTCAAGGCGGCCGCTGCGGGGACGGTGCGGGGCATGGACCAGGTCGACGCGATCGGCCGCGCGTACATGGGTTACGCGCATGAATTCCCGCACTATTTCGATTTCTGCACGCGCTTTCAATCACATTCCATGACTGCCGATCCGAGTACCAACGAAGGCGCGTGTCAGGTCGCGAGCGATCAACTCATCGGCACCGTGGTGCACGCCATCGAAACGGGCATGCGCGACGGCAGCATCCGGGCGGACATCGGCGATCCCCTGCTGTTCGCCCTGACGCTGTGGGCCTTCACGCACGGGATCATCCAGATCGCCATGGTCAAGGGACCCGACCTCGCCCGGCGCGGCATCGCCATCCAGGATTTCAGCAATTATGCGTTCCAACTGCTGCGCGGGGCCACGCAAAGCAACCCGGCGGCTTAATTTTTTCGCAACGGAATTGACACATGTCTACTTTCTATACGAATGCCCATATTCGACCTGCCACCACCAACGCGCTGTGGCTGCTCGCGGCCGCTACCCTTGCGGGATGCCATGGCCAGCCGCACGTTGAGGCGCCGCCCGCCGCGGTGGTGGCGTTTGCCGTGCACGCTGACTCCGGAACCGACGGTGGCCAGTCCCTGCGCTATCCCATCGAGGCGGCCGCGCGCTACGCGAACTCCATGTCGTTTCGCGTCGCCGGCAAGATCGTCGAGCGCACGGTGCGGCTGGGCGACGTGGTGCGCCGTGGCACAGTGGTCGCAAAACTCGACGCAGCAGACGCCGAAAAACAAGCCGCCGCCGCCAGAGCCGCGCTCGATGCGGCGGAACATCGCCTGACGTTCGCGCAGCAAACGCTGGACCGCGACAACGCGCAATTTGCGCAGCACCTGGTGGCCGAGAGCGCGCTCGAACAGACGCAGGACGCCTACAGCGCGGCCCGGTCGGCCCGCGACCAGGCGGCCGATCAATGGGTCGTGGCGCGCAACGCCCTGCGGTATCACGAGTTGGTTTCGGACCACGATGGAATGATCACCAGCGAAAACGCCGACACCGGCCAATATGTCGCCGCCGGCCAAGCGGTGTACGGACTGGCATGGACCGGGGACGTCGACGTCAATCTCGACGCGGCCGCAAGCGACCTGGGCAGGATGACGATCGGCCAGCCCGCCGACGTCACGTTCTCCGCGCTCCCCGGCCGCCGCTTTGCGGCGCGCGTGCGTGAGGTGGCGCCCGCGGCCGATCCGCAAAGCCGCACGTACCGCGTGAAATTGACCCTCGCGGGAGGACAAGGTGCAGACGCGGTACGCCTCGGAATGACCGGCGATGCCGTGCTGTCGCCCGCCTCAACCGGCGAGCACCCAGTTGTCAACTCCGCCCACGCGGCGGCTGCCGCACCGATCTTCAAGATTCCGGCAACCGCGATCTTTCACCAGGGCAGCGCACCGGCGGTCTGGGCGATTCGCGCCGGCGATTCCACCCTCGAGCTGCGGCCCGTGACCGTGCGCACGTATACCGAGCGCGCCGCCGTGGTGACGAACGGTGTCGCCGAGGGCGACAACCTGGTGCTGGCCGGAGTGCACACCGTTTTTGCCGGGCAGCATGTGCGCGCGGTCAAGCCGCTGTTCGCCGATGACGGCGCGGACGCCGTGCAATGACCGACCAGCATCCAGGGGCGTCCGTCGCTTCGACCAATCCCGTGCCCCACGGCCCCGTGCCCTACGGCGCGGACCATCGCTTCAATCTGTCCAGCTGGACCCTGGAACATCAAGCGCTGGTGATTTTCATCATCGCCCTGGTGACATTGTTCGGCGTTCTGTCGTACGGAAGACTGGCGCAATCCGAGGATCCGCCGTTCACCTTCAAGGTCATGGTGATCCGCACGCTCTGGCCCGGCGCGACCGCGCGGCAGGTTCAGGAAGAAGTGACCGATGTCATCGCCCGCAAATTGCAGGAAGTTCCCGAGGTCGATTTCCAGCGCAGCTATTCGCGGCCCGGAGAGTCGACGCTGTTCTTCACCATGAAGGACACGGCACCGCCCGCTGAGGTACCGGCGACCTGGTACCAGGTTCGCAAGAAAGTCGGCGATATCGCGCACACCCTGCCGGCGCAGATCCAAGGCCCTTTCTTCAACGACGAGTTCGGTGATGTCTATACGAATCTCTATGCATTGGAAGGCGACGGCTTCTCCCTGGCGCAGCTGCACGACTATGCCGAACGGCTGCGCACCCAGCTCTTGCGCGTGCACGACGTCAACAAGGTCGACTTCATCTCGGATCAGGAACAGCGCATCTACGTCGAAGTCGCCAACTCGCAGCTGGCCAAACTCGGCCTGACGCCGCAGCGGATCGCCGACGCCGTCGGCTCGCAGAATGCGGTGGGCGCTGCGGGAGTGTTCACCACCGCCGACGATCGGGTGTATGTGCGGCCGAGCGGGCAGTTCAAGGAACTCGACCAGCTCGCCGACACCTTGATTGCTGTGAACGGCCGCACCATCCGCTTGGGCGATATCGCCGCCATCCGCCGCGGTTACGTCGACCCTCCGACCGAAATGATGCGATTCGACAACCAGAGGGTCTTGGGGCTCGGCGTCACCATGGAGCCCTCGGGGGATGTCGTTGCGCTCGGCAAGGCTCTCGATGCCGAAACGGCGCGGCTGCGCGCGGCGCTCCCCGCCGGTCTGAAACTGGTGCAGGTGACCAGTATGCCGCAGGCCGTGGGCCACTCGATCGACGACTTCGTCGAGGCCGTGGCCGAAGCCATCGGCATCGTGTTGGTGGTCAGTTTGATCAGTCTCGGGTTCAGAACCGGGATGGTGGTGGCCATTTCGATCCCGCTGGTCCTGGCGGCCACCTCGCTGTGCATGTACCTGTTCCACATCGGCCTGCACAAGATATCCCTGGGCACGCTGATCCTTGCGCTGGGCCTGCTGGTCGACGATGCCATCATCGCGGTGGAGACCATGGCGGTGAAGCTCGAGCAGGGCTACGACCGCCTGCGTGCAGCGGCCTTCGCTTACACCAGCACGGCCTTTCCCATGCTCACCGGTACCCTGGTCACCGTCGCGGGCTTCCTGCCGATCGCGCTCGCAAAATCGACGACCGGCGAATACACGCGCTCCATATTCGAGGTGTCCGCGATCGCCTTGCTGCTGTCGTGGCTGGCGGCGGTCACGGTCATCCCCCTCCTCGGCTATCGACTATTGTCGCAGCATCCGACGCGCCGCCCCGCCGATGCGCCGGGTACCGGTACCGTGGGCCACGACATCTACGACACACGGTTCTACCGCCGCCTGCGCGGCTTGATCGACTGGTGCGTCGACCACCGTGCCATGGTGCTGGCGTGCACTCTGGCGTCATTCATCGTCGGGCTGGCCGGCTTCACGCTGGTACCGCAACAATTCTTCCCGAGTTCCGACCGGCCCGAACTTCTGATCGATCTGCGCCTCCCGGAGGGCGCTTCGTTCGCCGCGACCTTGCGCGAGACTCAACGCTTCGAGGCGGTGCTGGCGAAGCGTCCGCAAATCGATCACTTCGTGGACTTCGTCGGCGCCGGTGCGCCGCGCTTCTATCTGCCGCTGGACCAACAACTGGCGGCACCGAACTTCGCACAATTCGTCGTCACGGCCAAAGGCGTCAAGCAGCGCGAGCAGCTGGCCGCCGCTCTCGCCGACGTCCTGCGCAAGGATTTCGCGTCGGTGCGCACCCGAATCACCCGGCTCGAGAACGGCCCACCGATCGGCTTTCCCGTCCAGTTTCGGGTCACGGGTCCCGAGATCGGGACCGTCCGGCGGCTTTCCGAAGAAGTCGCCGGCGTCATACGCGGCAATCCCGACACGGTCGGTGTGCAATTCGACTGGGATGAACCTGCCGAACGTTCCGTGCATTTCGAAATCGATCAGACCAAGGCGCGCCAGCTCAACATATCCTCTCAGGACATCGAGAACTATCTGCAGATGTCATTGAGCGGCTACACGCTCACGCAGTTCCGCGAGCGCGACAAGCTCATCGGCGTCGAGCTTCGCGCACCGCAGGCCGACCGCATCGATCCGTCGCAGATCGAACGTCTGGCGATGCCGTCGCAGAGCGGCGTCGCGGTGCCGCTGGCCGCGCTCGGCCGCTTCACTTACGGGTTGGAGTATGGCGTGGTTTGGGAACGCAACCGCGAGCCGACGATCACCATTCAGTCCGACGTGCTGCCCGGCGCGCAAGGCATAGATGTCACGGGTCGGATCGACAAGGAGCTTGCGACGCTGCGGCAGACATTGCCGGTGGGATACCGCATCGAGATCGGCGGCTCGGTCGAAGAGAACGCGAAGGCGCAGGCCTCCATCACCGCTCAAATGCCGCTGCTGGTGATCGCGGTGCTGGTACTCCTGATGGTTCAACTTCAGAGCTTCAGCCGCGTGCTGATGGTGGTGCTGACTGCGCCGCTCGGACTCATTGGAGTCGTGCTGGCCTTGTTGCTGTTTCACAAGCCGTTCGGTTTCGTGGCGATGCTCGGCACCATCGCCATGTTCGGCATCATCATGCGCAATTCCGTCATTCTCGTGGACCAGATCGAACAGGACATACGGGTCGGACACTCCCGCGTCGATGCCATCGTCGGCGCGACGGTGCGGCGCTTCCGGCCGATCACCCTGACAGCGGCCGCGGCGGTGCTCGCGTTGATTCCGCTGTTGCGCAGTAATTTCTTCGGACCGATGGCGACCGCTTTGATGGGCGGCATCACGGTGGCGACGATACTGACGCTTTTTTATCTACCGGCCCTGTATGCATCATGGTTCCGCGTCCGGCGCGACGAGAACCCGGGGGAGTTCAACCCATGAGCAAACGTACCGCGACTGGGATCAGCGCGCCTCTGGCGAAAATCCGACTGATCGGAACCTCCGTGCTCGCCCTGGGCATCGCCGCCTGCGGCGCGTTCGGACCGGAACGTACACCGCCGCAGATGGCATCGCCCGGCCACTACGCAGCAAAGGAACAATCCATCGAGATGCCCTCCGCCGGCGGTGACGCGCAGCACCTCCGCGCGGGTGCGCGACCGGTGCCGGAATGGTGGAAGGAGTACGGCTCGGATGAGCTCGACGCATTGGTCGATGAAGGGCTGAAGAACAGTCCGTCGTTGGCGGCGGCTCAAAGTGCGCTCAAGGCCGCGCGCGAGGGCCTTCGTGCACAGATAGGTCAATCGCTGTGGCCGAGCGTCGACGTGGGCTTCAGCCCCTCGCGCCAGCGGGCCCTTGCGATTCCCACGCTGCCGCAGCAGACCTTCCTCTACAATATCTTCGCTGCAGAGGTCAAGACTTCCTACACCTTCGACTTCTTCGGCGCTGCGGTGCTGGCCGATCGCGCGCTCGCGCAGCAGGTGCAGCAGCAGGACTATCAACTGGAGTCGGTTCGCCGCGCGCTTGCCGCCAACATCGTGGTGGCAACCATCAATGCCGCCTCTTTGCAGGAGCAGGTGGCCGCGACTGAAGAGTTGGTCGCGCTGGGCGAGCGCCGCGCGCAGCAAACCGCGGCGCGTTATGCACTCGGCAGCGCCTCGCTCGACGACAGCCTGGCGGCCCAGGAGGACGCCGCAACGGCGGCCGCCGTCTTGCCGCCGCTGCGCGCACAGGCGCTCGCGGTGCGGCACGCTCAGGCCGTGCTGTTGGGCCGCACGCCGGATCAGGCCCCGCAGCCGCTGCCTTTGAACTCTCTGCACTTGCCCGGCACCGTTCCCGTGTCGATCGCTTCGGATCTATTGCATCAGCGGCCGGATATTCTTGCGGCCGAGGCAGGCGTGCGGGCGGCCGCGGATGAGGCCGGCGCGGCCGCGGCCGCGATGTTCCCTTCCCTGACGCTCTCAGCCTCCTATGGACGCGGCGGCTTCGATTGGTCGACGTTCACCTCGCCGGCCGGCGCCATCTGGAGCGCGGGCGCCTCGCTCACGCAGCCCTTGTTTCACGGCGGCGCGCTGGTGGCGCGCAAGCATCAATATGAAGCGAACTACTCGGCGGCCGTCTCGCAATACCGGCAAACGGTGCTTGCCGCATTTCAGAATGTCGCAGACACCCTGGTCTCGCTCGAGGAAGACGCGAACGCGCTGGCCCAATCGGAGCGTGCCGCAAACGCCGCGCGCGACATCGATCGCGATGCGGAGACGCGATACCACTTGGGCGCCTCACCCCTGTATGCCGCCCTGGGCGCTCGTCAACAGTATCAGAGTGCGAACGTTCAGTTCGTCCGCGCCCGTGCTGCACGACTGGCAGACACCGCAGCACTGTTCGTCTCCATGGGCAATCCGCGGGCAGACCAATGATTGCTACTCGATCGCGGCATCATCCATCGGCGTGGGTTTGCCCAAGGGAGAGTCTGGATATTCGCCTCCAAGCTGCTTCTCCGACGAACCATCCTCCAAATGTTCCGAGGCGAACTGCGCGATCAAATGATCGACCGCATCCTCCGTATCCAAGAGGCGTGCCTCGAGATCGAGAGCCTGTTGCTCCAGCCACGCCGATGACTGCGTTTCCGGGCGATCCGCCAGCAGCATGCGCAAGGCGCTTGCGATCCGAACCGCTCCGATTTCTGAAAAGGCCTCGAATGCGAGGACCAGCATCGGCACGGGCTGCGGAGCGAGATATGGCGCCAGTTGATGCGTTCCCACCGCCGCCCAAAATTGGCATGCGGTCAAGAGGACGCCTTCCGCCCTCGAAAAGCCGGCGGCATCGGCCGCAGCCCGTTTCTTGAGCAGAGCATGCAGCACGAAATTAATAATCGGAAAATGGCCGCGCCACGTTTCCATCAGGTCACACCCCTAGGCGACAACGATCGCTCCCTGGTCCGAGATCCGGTTTTTCACGCCGTTTGGCTTTAGACGTTGCCGATCGATGAAAACAACCGCCGACGGGCAAATAATCTGCCGCGAGATCGCACCTTCGTTTGATGAACTGTAGATATGTATATATCTCCAGTCCTCGGCCGCCTCATCGACGATGCGGGTGCATAGGCCGCCTCTGTCCAGTCCTCATCGACGATGCGGGTGCGCGCCGATTCACGCCTTGCAGTACAGAACCGTTTCCTCGCTGTGGATTGAGTAGTGGTCGATGTACATGGAATAGAACGGAAAATTCTCCTTCACGAACCCGACGATCTCGCACAGGTCATTCGGGGGTGTGTCGGCACAAGGTATCATCGGCCTATGGCTACCGTTGCCGAGCACTACAGAACGCACCTAGCTCCGGTGTACAGCTGGATGGCGGGCGGGGTGGAAGCCGCCGTCGCCCGCGGCGAATCCGAGATTGCCGCCATCCTCCCGGATCTGTCGGCCGGCAGCTCGGCAGTGGATCTCGGTGCGGGATTCGGCATGCACGCCATCCCCCTGGGCCGCCGCGGCTGCTCCGTCTTGGCGGTGGATTCCTCATCGCTCCTGCTCGAGCAATTGATGCGGCAAGCGACGGGCTTGCCGGTCAAAGCGGTGTTGGACGAAATGCTGTCCTTCCCGCGGCACATGGATTCCGGCGCCGATGCCATCCTGTGCATGGGCGACACCCTGACTCACTTACCGGACAGTGCATCCGTTCTGCAATTGTTCGCGCTGGTTGCCGAAGCGCTGCGCCCGGGCGGTCGGTTCATCGCGACATTCCGGGACTATAGCTCGCCCCTGGTGGGGCAGGCGCGCTTCATCCCGGTCAAGAGCGATGCGGACCGCATCATGACCTGTTTCCTCGAGTACGCACCCGGCACCGTCGAGGTTCACGACATCATCCACGAGCGCACCGGCTCGAACTGGCAACTGCAGGTCAGCGTCTATCGCAAGCTGCGGCTGGCGCCGGGCTGGGTGTCGGCGGCTCTCGAGGAGCGGGGTTTATCCGCGCGGACCGGGCCGGGACTCGGCGGCATGATCCGCATCGTCGCGGTCAAGACATGATCCGGCCGTCGTGACGGGTTCGAGCGTCAGCATCGCCGCCGCCCTGCTCTCCGCCCTGTTGTTCGGAGCCAGCACCCCCTTCGCAAAAATCCTTAGCATAGACATCTCGCCGATATTGTTGGCCGCATTCCTCTATCTCGGCAGCGGAATCGGACTGTGGACGATCCGCCTGCTGCGCGATCGGCGCCTGGGCGTGCCGCGGATGCCGGCCGGAGATTGGCGGTGGCTCCTGTGCGCCATCGTTGCGGGAGGGCTGCTCGGGCCCGTCTTCTTGATGTATGGACTGACCCAGACCTCGGGTTCGACTGCGTCGCTGTTGTTGAACCTCGAGGCCGTATTGACCTCGCTCCTCGCATGGATCGCATTTCGCGAGCATGCCGACCGGCGCCTGGTCCTCGGGATGGCCCTCATCGTCGCCGGCGGCGTGGTGCTGGTCTGGCCGCAGGGGAGCTACGGGCCGACAACCATCCGAGGCCCCCTGTTCATCGCCGCCGCCTGCCTGTGCTGGGGAATCGACAATAATCTGACGCGAAAGGTATCGTCGGCCGATGCCGATTTCATCGCCGGCACGAAAGGACTTGCCGCCGGCATCACCAATCTGATGCTTGCCCTAATCCTGGGACTCAAGTTGCCCCCGCCCGCGGTGATATCGGCCGCGATGGCGATCGGGCTGCTGGGGTATGGCGTGAGCCTCGTACTGTTCATACTCGCACTGCGAGGACTTGGGTCAGCGCGTGCCGGCGCCTACTTCTCTACCGCCCCGTTTCTCGGTGCGGTCATCGCCCTGATCGTCCTGCGCGAACCGACCCCGCCCGGCTTTTGGCTGTCGTCCCTCTTGATGGCTGCCGGCGTGGCGCTCCACTTGGCCGAACGCCACAGCCACGAGCACCGGCACGAGGCGCTCACTCACGCGCACCCCCATGTCCACGACGTCCATCATCAACACGAGCACGATTTTCCGTGGGACGGAACGGAGCCCCACGCGCATGAGCACCGGCACGGGACCCTCGCGCATGAGCATCCGCACTATCCGGATTTGCACCACCGGCACGGTCACTCTTGACGCGTGGGTGACGCGTTGACAATGCTAATAAGAACGATTATCATTCGCATGACGTTCTATCGCGGAGCCGATCATGAGGTTTCTTCTGCCGGTGGCGGCCATCACCGCACTGGCTTGGGGCGGCCTCGCGGCGGCGGCCGAGATGCCGGAGTTCACCCTGGTGATCAAAGATCACGTCTATCAACCCAGCGAACTCAAGGTTCCCGCCGGCACCAAATTCAAGCTCCGGGTGAGCAACGAGGATGCCACGCCCGAGGAGTTCGAGAGCACCGATTTCAATCGCGAAACGGTGGTGCTGGCGAAGCATAGCATCATCGTTTATGTGGGGCCGTTGCGTGCCGGCACGTACGGATTTTTCGGCGACTTCCACCGCGACACGGCTCAAGGCCGGCTGGTCGTGGAGTGAGTCGATGCCGGCCGTCGCGCTACTCGTGTTTCGGGAGGTGCTGGAAGCGGCACTGATCATCTCGGTGGTCTGCGCTGCGACGCGCGGGGTGCCGCGGCGGGGATCGTTCGTGCTCAGCGGCATCGGGCTCGGCGTGGCGGGCGCGCTCGTGGTGGCCGTGGCGGCGGACTACATCGCTTCTCTCGCCGGCGGTGCCGGACAAGATATCTTCAATGCCGGGGTGCTGCTGTCGGCGGTCGTCATGATCGGCTGGCACGTCGTCTGGATGTCCTCTCATGCCCGCGAACTCGCGGAGCACATGCGGTCGGTCGCCGGCGCGGTGAAAGCGGGCTCCCGCTCACTGGCCCTGTTGCTCACCGTCGTGGCGCTTGCGGTGCTGCGTGAGGGCTCGGAAGTCGTCCTGTTTCTCTATGGCATGGCCGCCGGCGGGATCGGTCGCGCAGGACTCGCCGCCGGTATCGCGTTGGGCGTCGGCGCCGGCGCGACAATGGGCTTCGCACTCTATTTCGGGCTGCTCCGCATTCCGATCAAGCACTTCTTCAGCGTCACCAACGCCATGTTGATTTTGTTGGCCGCGGGACTGGCATCGACCGCCGCCGGGTTCCTCGTACAGAGCGATTTATTGCCCGCCTGGGGCAGTCAGATATGGAATACATCGCATCTCTTGTCGGATGACTCACTGCTCGGCAGGACCCTTGGGATATTGATCGGCTACAAAGCCGCACCCGCCGGCATCCAAATCGTCTTTTACCTGATCACCGCCGCGCTGCTGGTGGCTGGCCTTTGGTGGCAGCAGCGCCGAGTGTCGGTGCTTCCGTCGTCGGAGTCCGGAGTTCCTCGCGAGGGCAACCACGAAGCACTGCCCTAAAGCCTTGGGGCCTTGGGGCCTTGGGGCCGCGGGTCCGGGGTATCGATTTCGCATGGATCCAATTACGTGAAAATCAAACGCCCTTTGGGCCGGGAGTGCAATGCGTCTTACGTCCACAGTCGCGGCCTGCGTCGGGTTGTTGGCGGCCGCCCGCGCGGTGCAAGCCGACGACTTCATCGTGTATTCGCCGCATGTCTTTGCCTCGCAAACCGAGGTCGAAGTGCGCGGCTATCGATATGCCGATTCGCGTTCGGATCAGGGCGGCAGCGCCGCCGAACTGTCCATCGCGCACGCAGTCACCGACTGGTGGAAGCCGGAATTCTATGTGGCGGAATTCGAGAAAACCCCGGACGCCCGCGGCTACTTCAAGGGTTTCGAGTTTGAGAACACCTTCCAGCTGACTCCGCCCGGCAAGTATGCGGCGGACTTTGGATTCCTGGCCGCGTTCGAGCACAACATCGCCGCCGGTCTTCTGAATACGATTGAGTTCGGACCCTTGATCGAAAAGACGGCGGGCCGCTTCACGCATACCGCGAATTTGATCTGGGAAAAAGAGATCGGCAGCGGCGCCGACCGCAAATACGAGTTTCGTTACAGCTACTCCGGCACCTACGCGGTCTCGCAGGCTTTTCGTCCGGGAATCGAGGCGTATGGGCGGCCGGGCGACAACGCCTATCAAGCCGGCCCCATCGTCACCGGCGAGCACCATATTCCCGGCACCACGGGCAGTTTTGAGTATCGCGTCGGCATGGTAGCGGGGATCAACGCGGCGGCACCGCGGCAGACCTGGATGGTGCAGCTGGAATACGAGTTCTTTTAGGACCTGGTTAGACCTTGGTTAGGACTTGCTTAGGACTTGGTTAGGGCTTGGTGCCGAACGCAAACCGGGAACCCTGCGGCTGCCCCACGCCGCCCAGCGCCTTGTAGATCGCAACCACGCTGATGTTGACCTCACCCTCGGCCTCCGCAACCTCGCTTTCGGCCGAGAGCTGCGTGCGCTGTGCATCGAGCAGCGTGAGAAAGTCGGTCACGCCCTCGCGATATTGCGCCGCCGCCAGTTCCTGTGCGCGGCGCGAGGCATCCGCCTGTTCCATCAAACTCTTGAGCCGGGATTGTTGCTCACGATAGCCGACGAAGGCGTTCTCCGTCTCTTCCAACGCACCGAGCACGGTCTTCTCGTAGTTCACGAAGGCGCCGTCGGCGTTGGCGCGGCTCGAACGCAGGCGTGCCTTGACCGACCCGTAGTCGAGCGCGGGCCAACTCACCGAAGGTGCGATCGACCAGGCACGCGCGTCCGTGCCTCCCGAGGAGCTGAACAGGTGAGAGAAATCGCCGGACAAGAAACCCACGAAGCCGGTCACCGTTACGCGAGGAAATAGATCGGCGGTGGCGACGCCGACGCGCGCGGTGGCCGCTGCGAGCCGCCGCTCGGCTTCGCGAACGTCCGGCCGATTGCGCAGCAGGCTGCCCGCATCCTGACCGTCCTCGCCGATCGGGAGTGCCTTGGCGTACGGCGGCGCCGCGCGCGGCTCGAGCATCAGATCGAGAGCGCCCGGATGCTGTCCGAGCAGCACCGCGAGACGATGGCGGGCGGCGGCCTCCCCACTCTTGAGCACCGGCAGCGTGGCCTCGGTGGCCTTCAGACGGGCGCGGCTGCTCTGCACATCCAGTTCCGTGCCGCGGCCCGACTCGTAGCGCACCGAGGTCAGGCGTACGGCTTCCTGCTGGTTGGCGAGATTGTCGTGCGCGACCTGAATCTGCTGTTGCGTACTGCGGAGGGAGAAGTAGTTTCGCGCAACCTCGGCGGCAACCGTTATTCGCACGTTCTGCAGGTCTTCCTGTTCGGCGGCAAGGTCGCCGCGCGCGGCCTCGACCGAGCGGCGCACGTGACCGAAGAGGTCCAGTTCCCATGCAGCGTCAAATCCCGCGGTGTAGCTCTCGGCATCGATGCGTTGACTGCCGAATCCCGGCTCCTGTTGCTTGGCATGTGCGTAACCGGCTGTGACCGGCGCATGGGGCGCGTAGTCGAGCTCGGCACCGGAGAACACAGCCCGGGCCGCGCGGACCCGATCGACGGCCATGGCGAGATCCAGGTTCGTCTCGAGCGCCCGCGCAATCAACTCATTCAACACCGGATCGTCGAACTGCTGCCACCACAGACCGTCCGTTGATTGCGTCAGCAGCGGACTCCGGTCCGCGGAGTAGGCGTTGACCAGCGCCGCCGGAGGATTCACCGGCGGCTTGAAGTCAGGCCCGACCGCGCATGCTGCGAGTGCCAGCGAGGCGACGGATACAAGAAGCGATCTCATTGAGGACTCTCTCATTGAGGACTCCTCGCCGTGGCACAACTCACCGCCGTGGCACAACTCACCGCCGTGGCACAACTCACCGCCGTCGCAGGACTCGTCACCACGGCAGCGGCTCGCCCAAGTGGATGTACGCGCCGTTGGGCCCCTTGGCATCGATCAATGCCAAGGCAACGCTGGTCTTCGCGCCGTCGACGATCTCCATGGGAGCGGCGGGACCACCCATTTCCGTCTTGACCCACCCGGGATGGGCCGCGTTGACCTTGATCTTGGTGTCACGCAGCTCGTAGGCAAGCTGCACGGTCCAGCCGTTCACCGCGGTCTTCGACACATTGTAGGCCGGCATCTTGAAGTCGTAGATCGGCGAGGTCGGGTCGGAGTGCAGCCTCAACGATGCCAGGATGCTGGAGAGATTGACGATACGCCCGGCCGCGGATTTCTTGAGCAAGGGCAGGAAGGCCTGCGTGACGGCAATCAGTGCGAACAGGTTGGTGTCGAAAGTTTTGCGCCACACATCGAGGGGCTCCTCGGACACCTTTTTCGAGCCGCTCTGAAAGGCGATGCCGGCGTTGTTGATGAGAATATCCAGCCGGCCAAATTTCTCTTCGATTTCCTTGACGGCCGCGGCAATGCTGGCGGCGTTAGTCACATCGAGGGTGAGAGCCGCCACGTCGAGGCCTTCGGCCTGGAGCTTCAGCGCGGCCTCCACGCCCTTGGCGCGGTCGCGCGCGGCCAGTACGACGTGCACGCCGCCGGAGGCTGCCAGTTGCCGGGCAGTTTCGAGTCCAATGCCTTTGTTGGCGCCGGTGATGAGTGCGATCTTGTTCATGCGAATTCCTTCGAGTGGGTTTGACTAACTTTGCGTGGGTTTGAATTTCAGTGAGAGTGCCGCGCTACCACAGCGAGCGCCGGCGCAGCGGCGGTCGGGGCCTCGTGTCTTCGCAATCGACGCACGAGGTAATAGAAAACCGGTGTCAGGACCAATCCGAACAGGGTTACGCCGAGCATACCGGCGAACACCGCCACGCCCATGGCATGGCGCATTTCCGCACCGGCGCCGCGGCTCAGAACCAATGGGATGACGCCCATGATGAAGGCGAACGACGTCATCAAGATGGGCCGCAATCGCAGGTGAGCCGCCTTCAAGATGGCCCGCAGGGTCGATGCGCCGTGCGCCTCGGCATCGCGCGCGAACTCGACGATCAGGATCGCGTTCTTGCTGGCGAGGCCGACCAGCACGATCAGGCTGATTTGCGTGAAGATATTGTTGTCGCCGCCGGATAGTTTCACGCCGAGGATCGCCGACAGAAGCACCATGGGCATGATCATGATCACGGCCAGGGGCAGCGCCAGGCTTTCGTATTGTGCGGCCAGCACCAGGAACACCAGCAGCACCACCAGAGGAAATATGTAGATCATGGTGTTGCCCGCCAGGATCTGCTGGTAGGTCAGTTCGGTCCACTCGAAGGTCATTCCGTTCGGCAGCTCCCGGTGGGCAAGGTCCTCCATGATCTTCTGCGCCTGGCCCGTGCTGAATCCAGGACCCGCGGCGCCGTTGATCTCGGCGGTTACGAAGCCGTTGTAATGCATGACGCGGTCCGGCCCCGAACTCGACTCCACGGTGACAAAGGACTTCAGCGGGATCATATCGCCGGCCGCGTTGCGGGTCTTGAGTTTTACGATGTCCTCGGCCTGCAGGCGAAACTGCGGCTCCGCCTGCACATTGACTTGGTAGGTGCGCCCGAATCGGTTGAAGTCGTTCGCATACAGAGATCCGAGATAAATCTGCATGGTGTCGTACAGATTCTGCAGGTCGACGCCCTGGGATTTTGCCTTCTCGCGGTCCACATCGGCACGGATTTGAGGGACGTTGATCTGGAAGCTGGAGAACAGCCCCGCGAGGCCCGGGGTGGCGTTGCCCTTGGCGACGAGGTTCTGAGTCTGCTTGTACAACTCCTCGAAGCCCCCGCTGCCGCGATCCTCGATTTGCAGGCGGAAGCCGCCGATGGTGCCGAGGCCCTGCACGGGCGGCGGGGGGAAAATCGCGATGTACGCATCCTGAATGGCCGCAAATTTCTGGTTGAGCGCCGCGGCAATTTCAGCGGCGGACTGCCCCCGGCCGGTGCGCTCATCGAACGGCTTCAAGGGCGTGAACACGATTCCAGAGTTCGGGCTGTTGGTGAACCCATTGATGGAGAGGCCCGGAAACGACACGGCATTCGCCACGCCCGGTTGCTTCAAGGCGATCTCGCCCATCCGCTTGATGACATCCTCGGTCCGGTCCAGGGTGGCGGCATCGGGAAGCTGCGCGAACGCAACCAGATACTGCTTGTCCTGCGGGGGGACGAAACCCGTCGGCGTCGTCGCGAACCCCAACCACGCGAGGCCGATCAACCCGCCGTAGACCGCAAGCGCGATGCCGCCGGCGCGCACGATGCGCGCGACGCCCCAAAGGTAGCCGCCGGAAGCGCTCGCGAAAATCCGGTTGAAGGGGCGGAAGAACCATCCGAGCACACGATTGATGATCTGCTGCAACCGGTCGGGCGCGGCGCCCCGCGCCTTCAGCAACACCGCGGACAGTGCCGGCGACAGCGTCAGCGAATTGAAGGCCGAGATCACCGTGCTGATGGCAATAGTCAGGGCAAACTGCTTGTAGAACTGTCCGGAGAGCCCGCTGATGAAGGCGGTCGGTATGAACACGGCGCACAGCACCAACGCGGTCGCGACGATGGGTCCGGTCACTTCTTTCATCGCCTGACGCGTCGCGTCGAGCGGGCTCAATCCCCTTTCGATGTTGCGCTCGACGTTTTCCACCACCACGATGGAGTCGTCGACCACAATGCCGATCGCCAGCACCATCCCGAACAGGCTGAGCGCGTTCAGCGAAAAGCCGAACAGATCCATGACCGCAAAGGTGCCGATGAGAGATACCGGTACCGCAATCAACGGGATCACCGATGCACGCCATGTTTGCAGGAAGACGATGACGACGATCACCACCAAAACAATCGCTTCGAACAGCGTGTGCACGACAGCCTCGATGGAACTGCGCACGAACACGGTGGGGTCGTAGACCACGGTGTAGTCGATATCCGCCGGGAAGGTTCGCTTGAGTTCCTGCATCTTGGCGCGCACCGCCGTTGAGATGGCGATGGCATTGCTGCCCGGCCGCGCGAAGATGGGGATGGCCACGGCGGGCTGGTTGTCGAGCAAGGACCGCAATGCGTAGGTGTCGGCGCCGAGTTCGATGCGGGCGACGTCGCGCAGACGCGTGATCTGGCCCGCATCGCCGGCCCGCACCACGATGGCGCCGAAATCGGCCTCGGTGACCAGGCGTCCCTTGGTGTTGACCAGGAGTTGAAAGTCGGCGCTGCTGGAAGTCGGCGGCGCACCCAACGCGCCGGCCGCCACCTGCACGTTTTGCTCGCGAATCGCCTTGACGACGTCGCCTGCGGTGAGATTGCGCGAGGCGACCTTGTCCGGATCGAGCCAGACGCGCATCGAATAGTTGCCGGCACCGAAAATTTGCACGTCGCCGACGCCGTCGAGCCGCGCCAGCTCGTCCTTGACGCGAAGCGTCGCGAAATTCGACAAGTACAACGTGTCATAGCGCTTGCCGGGCGAAATCAGGTGCACCACCATCGTGAGATCCGGCGATGCCTTGTTGGTGGTGACGCCGAGCCTTTGCACCTCCTCCGGCAACTTCGGCAGGGCCTGCGCCACACGGTTCTGCACCTGCACCTGCGCCTTGTCGACATCGGAGCCGAGTTTGAAGGTGATGGTCAGCGTCATGACACCGTCGGCAGTCGCCTGCGACGACTGATACAGCATGTTCTCGACGCCGTTGATCGATTGCTCCAACGGAGACGCGACCGTGTCGGCGATGACCTCCGGGTTGGCGCCGGGATAGGTGGCTTTTACCACCACCGTCGGCGGGACCACCTCGGGGTATTCGCTGATCGGCAGATTCGGCAGCGCGATCAGACCGGCGATCAGAATGATCGACGACAGTACCCCCGCGAAGATCGGGCGTGAAATGAAAAACTGTGCAAGTTTCAAGACTCGGTACTCCCCGTGCGCGATGCGGGACTAGAATCGGAACGGATGCGGCTCAACGGACGAGGCGTGCCGTGGCGTCGCGTCCGTGTGCAGCCGACGCCCTGCCCGCGGAGCCGTCCGGTTCGACGGCGGCGACCTGGCGCAGACCATCCCGGCTCATATCCATGATTACCTTGGTCGCTGCAACCAATGCGCCGGGCCGAACGCGCTGCAGGCCCTTGACGACGATGACCTCGCCCACCCCAAGCCCGCTTTCGACCACCCGGAGGCCATCAACGTCGGGCCCGAGGGTCACGCCGCGGTAGTCGACCGTGCTGTCGTTCTTGAGTACGAACACGAACTTCTTGCCGAGATCGGTGCCGACCGCACGGTCGTCGATCAGGACTGCGTCGTGCGTGTCGCGCCCCACCAGCCGGATGCGCACGAACAATCCCGGCGTATAGATTCCGTCCGGATTGGCGAATACGGCGCGGGTGCGGATGGTTCCGGTCTTGCGGTCGACCTGGTTGTCGACGAAATTCAAACGGCCGCGGTGCGGAAAATCCTTCTCATCCGTAAGCCCCATATAGACGGGGTCCTCGCCGGCGGTGCGGTTTGCGGCATTCCGGCTATAGCGCAGGAATGTCTGCTCATCGGCATCGAAACTCGCATAGACCGGGTCGTCCGAGACGATGGTGGTGAGCAGGCTGTCGCTGGACACCAGGTTGCCCTGCGTAATCAAGGCGCGGGATACGCGCCCGTCGATCGGCGCGCGAACCTCCGTGAACTCGAGATTGAGCTTGGCCGCGTCGAGCGCGGCGTTCGCGGCCGCCAGATCGCTGGCGGCAACGGCGTCGGCGCTCGAGAGACGCTCGAATTCCTCGCGCGAGATGGCGTTTTCACCAATCAGCCGCTGCGCACGGGCATGATTCGCCTTGGCGAGATCGAGTTCCGATCGCGCGCGCGTGCGCGCCGCCAGTTGCCGCTCCACCTCGGCACGGAACGGGCGCGGGTCGATACGAAACAGGATCTGACCCTTTTTGACCCGAGCCCCCTCCTCGAAACCGATCCGATCGATGTAGCCACTGACACGCGGACGGATTTCCACCGATTGCACGGCTTCCAGACGGCCGGTGAATTCGGACCAATCCCGCAGCGGCCGATGAATGACCTCGGCCACGGTCACTTCGGCGGCGGGCGGGGACTTTGACGCGTTCACGGTCGGGTGCCCCACCGACGGTGCACAGGCACTTAAGGTAAGCGCTGAAACCGCCGCAACGGCGGTAAAAGTGGTCAGGGCGGATAACTGAAGAAAACGGGTTCTGAACTTCATGGGGGACATCCCTTGCAAATCAGCGACTTGACACAAGCTCTCGCGGCGACGACAATGTATGTGAGTGACCGCTAAGTAACATGGTTTTATGTTAGTGACCGGTAACTCACATGTCAAGAGGAGTTGGACATGAGTACGAACACGGCAGCGCCGACATCGATCAAACCGGGCCCTTCAAACCTTGAAGAGGCACAGCCGTCCTTGCCGCCGGTTTGCGCCAAGCCGCGAGTGCGCGATCGAATCTTTGAAACGGCCTGCGACCTGTTCTACAAGCACGGCATTCGCGAAGTGGGCGTCGATGCCATCGCCACGGCGGCCGGCACCAATAAGATGAGCTTCTATCGCAGCTTTGCTTCGAAGGATGAACTGGTCGCCGAGTACCTCGACAAGAAATCCGGCCAATTCTGGGTCTGGTGGGACGGCATCGTATCGGCCTACGAAGGCCAACCACGGCGTCAGATCGAAGCGCTGTTCGATGCCTTTGTCACGACCACCTGCATCGAGGATTCACGCGGCTGCGCATTGGCCAATGCGTCGGTCGAACTGGCCGAAGTCGAACATCCTGGCCGACGAGTGGCCCTCAAGCAGAAGGCGGAGATGCAGCGGCGCTTTCGCGACTTGGCGGCGCAAGCGGGTGCGCGCAAGCCGGACGAATTGGGCGACGCGCTGATGTTGCTGATGGAAGGCGGGTATCTCTCGCGCCGGACGTTCGCCCACGGGAGCGGACCTCTGCAATCCGCGGCGCTGACGGCGCGGGTCCTGGTCGACGCGTATACCAGGGCGGACTGAACGGCCTCATCGCCGGTTGTCGACGCCGGCACGCGTTCAAGCGCGCCCACCGCCGCTGCGGCCAATCCACTAAGATGTGGATATGAGCAACAATGCCGAATCGTTCGACCATTGGATTCGCACCTCATTCGTCGAGATGAACACGGCTCTCGAGAATCTCTATTTCTCTCAGGAAGACCGCGCTCAGGTGATCGGCATCGGCGATGACGTCAAGGCGCAATTGCGCGACGAAGGGCATACCTACATCGTCGGCCTGCTGAAGGAAGGCAACACGGGAGACGGGTTCGACAGTGCGTTCGGCGTGCTGGGAAGCGTGGGACTGTATTTGGGCGCGATGCGGCGGCACGAATTGACGAATCCGGCCCGGGAGAAGCGATCGCCGTTCGCGGAGGCCTCCGCGCTCGCCTCGCACGTCGGTGCCTCGTTGGGCATGGCGCCTCGATTCGCGACCGGCCACCTGGCAACGCACAACAAGGCGGTGCTCGGGATCCGCAAGAGCTTTACGTCGCTTCCAGATGAGTTCTTGTTCATCGACGAGAATACCCGGGGCATACTTTCGATGCAGTGCGCGGCGGATGCGTTGCGCCGGATCGTGCCGCTGGGCATTTCCAGCCCGGTCGCCGATGTGCTCTTCACCGTGGCGAAGCAGGAATTGAGCGAGGTCATACGATTCAACCAGCGTCTCTTCACGACGCTCGATGTGGATCGGTTCTTCTATTGCGTGCGGCCGTACTACAAACCCTACCGGGTGGGCTGGCAGGAGTATCGGGGCGCCAACGCCGGCGATTTTTCCGGCATCAATGAACTCGATTTGCTGCTGGGTCTGTGCCGTGCCAGCGACCCCTACTACGCACAATTGCTCGTCGACAAGATGTTGTTCATGCTGCCCGACGATCAAGCACGCCTGCGTTCCTGCATGACCTACCGGAGTCTGCTGGATGAGTTCCTGGCGGTCGCCGACACGAGTTCGGATGCGGGTTGGTTTCAAGACAATGGCGCCGCATTCATCGAGGTCTGTGAATTGTTTGGACAGACGGCTGCGCAGCACCACGATCTCTTGGTGAAGCGATTCATCGAAGGACCCGCGGCCGGCCTCAAGCCCGAGCACCTCGAGGGGGTCACGGCGAGCGGCCCCCCTTTGCCGGCATTGATCCGTTCACTCGAGGTCCTCAAGGACATGCGCGTGGCGGCCAAGCGCGGCGATCTCGTCACGCGGCACGACGATCTCGCGCGGCTCAGGAGCCGGCTGCGGCGCGGACCGCCGGGCACCGGCGCGCGGCAAACGCAGTGATCGCGGAGCGCACATCCGAAGGCGGGTCGGGCTATTTCCTCTACCATTCGATCGGCATGTTTCCGGACAAGGGCAGACGCATCGGCGAAGCCCTTGCCAAATTCGCCGCCCGATGGGGAACGCCGGATGATGCGCAGTGGGAAACGGCCCTGGGGGCGCGCCAGGAGTTCATCGATCGATGGCGGGCCCTCATCAATGCACGCGAGGGAACGCTCACGACGGCGGAAAACGTCACGTCCGCCCTCTATACGGTGGTCAACTCACTTCCCGGCCGGTACCGGTCGCAACGCCGTATTCTCGTTGCGGCGGACTGCTTTCCGAGCCTGCATTTCTTGCTCGCCGGCATGGCCGAGAGGCACGGTTTCATCCTCGACACCGTGCCCCTGCGCGCGGGGGAAAGCTGGGTGCGGGAGGAAGACCTCATTGCGCGCTGGACCCCGGAGGTGGGGATCGCGCTGTTGACGAGCGTGACTTCGACAGCCTCGTATCGATGCGATCTCGATGCGCTCACCGCCCATGGCCGGCGCATGGGTTCACTGATCGGCGTCGATATCACGCAGAGCGTGGGATTGTTTCCCTTCGATGTACAGGCCAGCGGTGTCGACTTTCTCGTCTCGACTTCGCTGAAATGGCTCGGAGGCTCGCCGGGGGCCGGCATCCTGTACGTGCGGGCACCGTTGCTCGAGACCTGCGAACCCGAATTGCGCGGATGGTTCAGCCAGCAGAACATATTTTCCTGGAATCTCGAGGCGTTCGCGTACGCGCCGGATGCACGCCGCTTCGACAACGGCACCCCCTCCATCCTGGCATGCGTCGGAACGCTGCCCGCGCTCGCGTGGCGTGCCGCGCAGGACGGCGCCGCACTGCTCGCACATAACCGCACCCTCGCCTCGCTCCTGATCGAGGGCGCCGCCGACCTCGGCCTGCGCATGGCGAGTCCCTTGGACGAGCATCGCCGCGGAGGTTCCATCATGCTCCAGCTTCCACCAGGCAGTGACCAACGGGTTCTGGGGGCACTGCGCGATGCGGACCTGTTCGCCGACTGCCGGGGAACGACGCTGCGATTGTCGCCGGGCAATGTGACTTCGGCCGGCGGAGTCGAGCGGCTGCTCCGGGTGCTGTCCAAATCAATCCGATGAGGCACAATCCATCCATACGCGGCGAACTGCCGTTGCAATTTTCTCGAGGGTTTCTCATGCAAGCAAGATTCATCCTGGCGAGCTTCATCGCCCTGCTCCCGTCCATTTCCACCGCCGAGGTGCCCGCCACCGAACTAGCGAAGCCGCCCGCGGGAGCGCGCCACTTTGTCATCGAGTCAACCGGCGGCAAGCATGGCGATTCGTGGAGTTGGACCACAGCCGACGGCATCCGCATGGGCCGGGAAAGCATGAACCTTCGCGGGCAGGTCTGGGAGATGGACTATAGCGGAACGGCAGGATCCGACGGAATGCCTTCGGCAATGACCATCCGCGGTTCCACACCGCAAGGGGATGCCGGTGAGACGTTCGCCGTAGCCGGCGGCACCGCGACCTGGCGCAGTCCGATCGATGCGGGCGGCGCGGCGTATTCCGGCCATTCGTTCTATGTGGCGCAAGGCGGCCCCATGGACACGAATGCTTGGTTTCTCGAGCGCCTGCTCGCCACGCCCGACAAGACGCTTGCCCTGCTTCCAGCCGGCAAGGCACACGCGGTCAAATTGACGAGTCTTGACATGAGTGACGCTGCGGATCACCAGCAATCGATCAATCTGTGGGCGGTTACCGGCATCAGCAATTCGCCGATTCCGATCTGGGCCGACGACCACGACCGGTTCTTTGCCCTCACGATCGGTATCGGCTGGCTGCCGGAAGCGTATGCCGGCGAGCAGCAGAGGATGGAGGCGGCACAGGCCGCCGCGCTGGCGGAACAGGGCGCAGGCATCGCGAAGTCGCTGGGAAAGATGCCGACGGGACCGGTGGCTTTCGTGAAGGTCCGCGTGTTCGATGCGGAAGGCGGCCGTTTCTTGTCGTCCCAGACGGTCGTCGTCGAGAACGGCATGATCAAGGCGGTCGGGCCGGCTGCGTCGGTCAAGGTGCCCGCAAAGGCGCACGTTATCGCCGGACGCGGCATGACTCTGCTTCCAGGTCTATGGGATTGCCACATGCACATCGGCGGCGATTTTTCGGGGCCGCAGGAGCTGTCGCTCGGCGTCACTTCGGTACGCGACCCCGGAAACAGCGACGCGTTGACCATCGACCGGCGAACCCGCGCCGCTGCCGGTCAATTGCTGTTCCCTCACGTGTATCCCTCTTCGCTCATCGATGGCAAGGGACCCTACACTGCGCAAGTCGCCAACGTCGCGACGAGCCAAGCGGAAGCCATCGAACTGATCGACAAGGCAAAGGCCAATGATTTCACCGGAATCAAGTTCTACGGCACCTTCGATCCCGCGTGGCTTCCTGCCAGCATCGCGGAGGCACACAAACTGGGATTGCACGTCCACGGTCACATACCCGCGGGGATCCGGCCATTGGAGGCTATCAACGACGGCTATGATGAAGTCACCCACATCAATTGGATCATCATGCAGGCGATGCCCGACAGCGTAATTGCTGTCTCAAACGGCATCATGCGATTCGAGGGTCCCGGACGTTACGGTAAGGATGTCGATCTGGATGGCACCGCGATCAAGACCATTGTGTCGACGATGGCCGCGAGACATGTCTACAGCGACCCCACGATGGTGGCGTTCGAAAGTGTCTATGTCCCGGAGAATGGCGACCTTTCACCGGCGTACGCTCCCTTCGTCGGCACCTTGCCGCCCGCCACCGAGCGGGGATTTCGGAGTGGCGGATTCGCGGTGCCCAAAGATCTGACGCGGGCAGATTACCGCGCCAGCTGGGGAGTGATGGTCGCGTTGCTCGCCCGGATGCATCAGGCGGGCATACGGATCGTCGCGGGCACGGACGGCTCGGGGATGGAGATTGTCCGCGAGCTGGAAATCTACGCCCAGGCAGGCTTTACGCCTGCCGAAGCGATCGCGGCGGCCACCATCGTCCCGGCACGGCTGGTCGGCATGGATGCGCACACCGGTTCGATCAAGGTGGGAAAAGCGGCCGATCTCGTTCTCGTCGAAGGTGATCCGTCAAAGCGCATCGGCGACCTGCGGCAGACGCGGGCCGTCATGCTCGACGGCAAGCTGCTCGATGCCGACGCGCTACGCGACGCGGCAGGCTTTGCGGGGCGGCCGAAACCAGTGAACTAACGGGCCGCCGCCGGGCGCAAAGAAAAAAGGCCGGCTACATCGTTTGTAACCGGCCTGAATGACACTCACTAGGAACCAATACTTAGAAGACGCTGCAAGAATAGCCCAATAGGCCACCTGATGGCCGTGCTGGATTTCGCGATTGCTGAAGATATATGTTAAATGCGGTGCCGGACTCGACGCAGTGCCGGACTCGACGCGCTGCCCGACCCTAACTCGCGGTCCCCGAACGGGCATCGGCAGACTGGTGCGCGTCCGCGGCGAGCAAATAGCGCTTCTCCAGATCCTGAGCCGATAAGGGCCTCGATAGCAGGAAGCCCTGTACTTCGTTGCAGCCGCGCGAGCGCAGCCACTCCAGTTGGCCGGAACGCTCGATTCCCTCTGCGGTAACGATCAGATTGAGACTCTTGCCCAGCGACAGGATCGCGTTGGCGACGGCCCCGTCACTCGCCGACCGATCCACATTGTTCACGAAGGCCTTGTCGATCTTGATCCGGTCGGGTGGAAATCGGGTGATGTACGCGAGGGAAGAATAGCCGGTGCCAAAATCATCCAGTGCGATCCGGCATCCGAGCTGGCGAAGTTTCTCGAGAGAACTGCGAACTGTCGCCGAGTCCTTCACCAGCAGCGATTCCGTGATCTCGATTTCAATCAGGGCCGGCGGAACCCCCCAAGCGGCGGCTTCTGTTTCGACGACCCTTGCCGGATCGCCGAAAAGAAGTTCCTTCGCGGACACGTTGACGGCCACCGGGACGGCGATGCCGCGATCCAGCCACTTGCGCAATTGTCGGCATGCCGCACGCACGACCCAACTACCCAAGTCGATGATCAAGCCGCTGTCCTCTGCAATTTCGATGAATCGGACCGGTGAGATGTCGCCATGGTCCGCATCGCACCAGCGAAGCAGCGCCTCGACCCCCGCGATCTTGTTATCCGTCAATCGAAACTTCGGCTGAAACTGCAGGTTGAGCAGATCCGTTTGAACCGCGCGCCGCAAACGGCCTTCGAGTTCGAGCCAATCGCGCAACCTGCTGCTCATCGCCGGGCTGTAGACCGCGACCGATCCGGCGGCTCCGGTCTTGGCCTGATACATGGCGGTGTCGGCGTGCTTCAGTACCGTCGTGACGTCCGCACCGTCGTCTGGATAGACTGCGAGGCCGATACTGGGGCCCGAAAAGAATTCCAGCCCGCCGTACTCAATCGGCTCTTTCAACTTGACCGCGCAGGCATCGGCGATTTGCATGCCCAGCGCACGCGCGCCGGCATCTCTCAAGAGAATGACGAATTCGTCGCCGCCAAAGCGCGCGACCGACAGGTGCCCGCAAACGGCCTGGAATTGCTCGAGGGTCTTGGTGAGCTTGCCGGCAACCGTGCGCAACACCGCGTCTCCGACCGAGTGGCCAAAAGTGTCGTTGACGCGTTTGAAGCTGTTGAGATCGAGATAGACCACGGCGACGGATTGTTGAGATGCCGCGGCCTCGCCAAACAGACGCTCGGCGGTCTCGATGCAGCGCTGTCGATTCGGCAGGGAAGTCAGGGGATCGAAGTAAGCCAACCGTTCGATGTGTTCGGCGGCCGCCGTGCGCTCGCTCGTGTCCTGGCGCAGCACGACGACGTCGCCACCCTCGCGGCGGTTGAATCTCAGCTCGAACGAGCGGTGCAATCCCGAAGGATCGTTGTTACGGTACGCGAGTTTGCGCTGCAGCCCATCCTGTGCCGTCTGCCGGATGGACTCCAGCGCCTCGGACAAATGCTCTGCCGGCGCGAGCGCGGCCGCACTCACGCCATCGTCGTGTCCCGCCGCTTTCGGACTCCACCGGATGTTTCCGTCCGGCGTGACCACCCACAAGGTGTCCGGTATCGCCTCGACCAGCGTGTGCACTTGCGAGACCCGTTCGGCGAGCGCGCGCGCTGCGGCGGCATTTCGCAATATGTACTCGATTCGGCGCGGAAGAAGCTCCCAATTGACGGGCTTCGAAATGAAGTCGGTCGCGCCGGCCTCGAAGGCGTGGCGGATCGCGGCGGCATCCTCGTGGCCGGTGACCATGACGATGGGGACGGTGGCGAAGCGCGGCTCGGCGCGAAGCCGCCGGCAGACCGAGTAGCCGTCCATGCCCGGCATGTCGACATCCAGCAGGATGATCGCGACTTCACGCGCCAACGCCGCGTCCAGGGCCTCCAAGCCGTTATCGAAGGCCAGGGGCTCGAGGCCCGTCCCGGCCGCCGATTCGGCCAACAGCAGCCGCCCGAGTTCCTCATCGTCGGCAATGATCGCAATGGGAAGCATCTGGGGCGGCGCGTTCAAGCGCTCTCCCGAAGTTGCACGCGCATCAAGGCGTCCATGAGCATTGGATGCGCGGCCTCGAGTCCGACTTTCAATTCCTCGGCGCCGGCCGCGTTGCCTTCACTGCACATGGTTCCCAGCCGGCGTACCTCCTTCGCAAACGCCATGGCGCCGACATTCGCCGCGCTGGATGCCAGCTTGTGGCACACGCTGCCTGCGGCTTTGAGATCACCGGTCGCAAGGGCACCGCGAAGTTCAGCCAGTGCCTTGGCCGATCCCACCCGAAACAGTTCGACGAGTTTCGAATACAGGTCGGCGTGCTTTCCTGCCCGCAAGTTGCGCAGAGCCGAGACAGCGGTGGGATCGACGCTCGACAGCAAGTCGCGCGAGGTACGCGGCAATGGCCCGGCCGATGGTCGGCCGGCGCTGCCTACGATCCAACGGCGCAGAAGCTGTGCGCATTCGTCCAACGTATATGGTTTGGTCAGCAAATCGTCCATGCCGGCCGCGATACAAGTTTCGCGATAGCCGGCGGCGTCATGGGCAGTGAGCGCGACGATCGGCACACGTCGCATAGGGGCCTCGCGTTGCCTGATCAAGGCGGTCGTCGCGAAGCCGTCCATCGCCGGCATGCTCAGATCCATCAGAATCAGATCGAAGCGCTCGATGGCGCTGCGCGCGATCGCTGCGGAACCCGTTTCCACCCACACGCAAGTGCACCCCAATTCGCTGAGGTACCCTTCCGCCACCGCCGCGTTGACGGGTTCATCCTCCACCAACAGCACGTGGCCCGCGATGTGCGGTTCGCCCGGCGCCGGGCGGGGAGCCTCGACGCCCACCAACGGCGCTCCACCCATGGCGTTCGACAGTGCCTCGTACAGCGCGTCGCGATGGACCGGCTTGGACACGATGATCTCAGGGGGCACGAGGCTTCCGAGGTTCGCGATTTCCGCCTGCGACGCGACGATCACCACCGCCGAGCCCGACCGGCGGCGGGACTCCACGCTCGTCCGCAGAGAGTCGGGGTAGCTGCCCGCGTCCACGATGGCGAGTTCCTCGCCGTCTGCCGCGTGGATGAAGCGATCCCGATCATCCTCGACCACCACCAGCCCCAATGCCGACACGGTGCGGGCCAGCGCTTCAGCCAAGGCCGGGCGACGCGAGAGTATTCGCACCGGGCACGGCTGCAGCGGCACTCGTCGCTGCAGCCCCGACTCTGCCCCGGTCTTCAGCGGCAATACCAGCGTGAAAGTCGAGCCCACCCGGGGTGTACTGGCCACGGTGATGGTGCCGCCCAATAGCTCCGCGAGCTCGCGGCAGATGGCGAGCCCAAGGCCGCTGCCGCCGAAGCGGCGGGAGGTCGACTCATCCGCCTGCGTGAACGGCTCGAAGATCTTCGCGATGGTCGCCTCGTCCATCCCGACTCCGGTATCGGACACGGTGATTTGCAGCGTCGCGCGGTCCGGCTCGATGCACAGGATGTCGGCCTTCACCACGACTTCCCCCTGCGCCGTGAATTTGACCGCGTTACCGATCAAATTCATCAGAATTTGCCGCAGGCGCAGCGGATCTCCCATCAGACCCTGGTGGTCGTGCGCCGTCGGGCACACGATGAGCTCGATGCCCTTGGTCGCTGCGCTGCCCGAAAAAAGACTGGTGCATTCCTCGAGCAACGGGATCAGGTCGATGGGTAGCGACTCCAGCTGAATCTTGCCCGCCTGCATCTTCGACAGATCCAGCAAATCGTTGACGATCTGCAACAGCACCCCGGCCGAAGAGCGGATGGTTCCGGTCAGTCGCGCCTGTGCCGGCGACAGCGGCGTGCGTGCGAGCAGCTCGGTCATGCCGACCACGCCATTCATCGGCGTGCGCAGCTCGTGGCTCATGCGGTCGAGGAAGTTGCTTTTCGCCCGCGCTGCCTCGGCCAGCTGTCGATTGCTCTCGACCAGCTCGCGGGTGCGCAGCGCGACCTCGGATTCGAGACGCTCCCGCGCCGCAACCACTTGCCGGAATTTCATCCGTTGCAATCGCAGTCGGTAGAGGAACACGGCCAGCACGGCCAGAGCGTAGGCGGCGTAGGCCCCCGGCGAATTCCACGGCGCCGGCGCTTTGTGAATCGAAAGGCGCAGCGGCGTTTCGCTCCAGACGGAATCGGCATTGGCAGCACGAACCTCCAGCACATGATCGCCGGCAGGCAGACTGGTCAGCGTTATCCGGTGCTGCGGGCCCATGTCGATCCATTGATCCGTCAGGCCAGCCATCCGATAGGCAAGACGATTGCGTTTCGGCGATACGAAGTCGAGCGCGCCGAAGTCCATCGAGATGATGCTCGCCCGATGATCGACCGCGATTCTGCCGAGCAGCCAGTACGGTGTGGTCGTGGGAACCGGCACCCCCATCACCTCGACCCGGGTCAACACCAGCCGCGGCGGACGCCGGTCCTCCGAGAGGCGTGAAGGGTCGAAAATGTTGAAGCCCCCCGGTCCGCCGAAACACAGCCGGCCGTCGCGCAACCGGAAGTACGCGCCGTTGTCGAATTCCTCGCCGTGAAGACCGTGCTCACGGTGGAAGGTCTTGACGGCCCGAGACTCGGGGTCGAATCGCATCAGTCCCGCATTTCCGCTGAGCCATAGCTGTCCCGTGGCGTCGCTCTGCACGCCCCAGATGGTGTCGCTCGACAGCCCCTCATCGCGCGTGACCACCTTGAAGCGCACTGAACCCGGCGCCTCTGCAGAGCCCAGCACCTGGACCAGTCCACCGCCGTCGGTACCAAGCCACACCCGACCTACGGCGTCGACCGTGACCGCATACACCGTGTTCACGGGAAGACTGGCCGAATCGCTCGGATCGTGCCGAAAGACCTTGAGCACCGAACCGTCCGGGCGCGCCAGGTCGAGGCCGCCGCCATCGGTGCCGATCCAGAGGTTTCCCTTCAGATCCTCCGCGATTGACATCACGCCGGCCGCGCTGATCGCGCCGGGTATCGAGGGGCCATACGGGAGCTGACGGACCAGCATGGTGTCGGGATCGAGCACATTGGCGCCTCCATCGTGGGTGCCGATCCAGAGCCGGCCGTTGCGTGCCTCGACAATCGTCATGATGCCGGCATCGCTCAAGCTGCGCGGATCGCCGGGCTTCACCGCAATCGATTCGAGATGGCCGTTTACAAGTCTGCGAAGTCCGCGCGTCATGGTCCCGATCCAAAGAGCGCCATGACGATCCTCGTGCAGCGCCATCACGCGCCGATCGCCGAGCGCGTTGCGCTCGCCCACCAGCGTGTCTATGTCGATTGCCTGACCGTTGCTGCCGTCGTACTGAACCAGCCCCCCACCCACCGAGGCGATCCACACTTTGTTGTCCGGGGCATCCGCGAACGCGGTGACGGGCTTCCCGCCGAGCCAGTCCGGCCGGTGACCCCCGAGGTCCCAACTGCGCGGGTTCCACCGGCTGACGCCCCCGGCATCGGTACCGATCCACACGAGCCCGCTGGAATCCTCGTAGAGAGACCGTATGTACGAGTCGCGCAGCGAGCCGGCGTCGCTGTCCTGATGTGCATAGTGGATGAAACCACCGCTTGCGCGATCGAGCAAATTCAATCCGTCCACGGTACCCACCCAAAGGTGGCCGACTCGATCCTCGAGGAGTGCCCTGACATCGTCGTTGCTCAGCGAGGTTTTCCGCTGCGGATCGTGGCGGAACACCTGGACCACCCGGCCATCGCGATCCATGAGGTCTACACCGCCATCGTAGGTAGCGACCCACAAGCCGCCCGTCCTGTCCTCGAGCACTCGGGAGATCTGATCACCGCTGAGTGAGTGAGGATCATCCGTGGAATGGCGAAAGTGATCGAATACGCCGCGCTCGCTCTGCCAGCGGTCCAGGCCCGCCTCGGTACCGATCCATACGGATCCGGAGCGGTCCTGCGTCAGGGTGAAAATCCGATCATCGATCAGCGAGTTCGCATTCGTCGGGTCGTGACGCCAATGCTCGATGTGTCCGGTTGCAGGATCCAAGATGTCGATGCCGGCATCGTTGGTCCCGATCCAAACCCGACCGCGGGAGTCCACGAGGACCGCGTGCGCGGAGTCGCTCGCGAGGGAGCCGGGATCAGAGGAATTGTGGCGGAAGACCGTGAAGCTATCGCTGGCGCGGTTCCAGCGGGCGACACCGGCATCCTTGATCGCTATCCACAGATCGTGATGCGCATCCTCGATGATCTGGTAAATGAAGTTGCCGGGCAGTCCACCACGCACGCTGGGCGAGTGGGCGTAGCGTACGAGGGTCTGGCCATCGTAGCGGACCAAGCCATCCTCGGTGCCGAGCCACACGAAGCCCTGGGAATCCTGCAGGGTCGCAAACACCGTGCCCTGCGGCAGGCCATCGGATGCCGTCAAATGCTCGAGAATGAGCGGGGAGGCATCGATCGCTGCACGCACGATCGATGCCACACTCCACAACGCCAATCCGAACAGCAGTTTCCAGCGCCGGGCGCCTGCATCTGGGTGGGTACACACGGCGCTACGATGCATGAAGTCGAGCCTGGATTTGTTGACCAGCGTCAGATCGGCATCACGAGAGCCGCTGTTTTGCAGACCTGCGTCACATTCTCGTTATTGATTAGGAACCCAGTCTTCGATCGATGCCGGCGTCGTCGGGGCCGCCGCGCTGGGGGGCGAGGTCCACCAAGGGACGGACTTTGCCCAGGTATAGCCTTTGGCCCACGTATAGCCCTTGGCCCAGGTGTAGCTCTTGGCCCAAGTGTAACCCTTGGCCCAGGTGTAACCCTGGGACCACAGGTAGCCCGCGCTCCAGTTGTAGCCCTGGTTCCATGCGTAACCCTGGGACCACGTGTAACCATCGCTGGCCTGCGACGCGCCCCAGGCCGAGCCCGTCATGTTCATGATGTAGTAGTTGCCGCTGGCGTCCTCGTTGGCCGGCCCGCCGAAGTGCTGGGTTCCCGCAAGATCCGCGCTGATATCGAGCCCCACATTGGCGCAACCGGTCGCGGAGCTGTTGACGGCCGCGACGGCATTGATGAGACCCGCGCCCTGCTGGAAGATACTGTAGGCGAGCTTGCCCTGCGCCGTGACGGCGGGACGCGACGAGGCGAGCAGGCGGCATTTGACCCCATCGGGTGTCAGCGTCGGATCCGACTGGAGCATCAACGCAACGACACCGGTGGTGACCGCCGCGGCCATCGAAGTCCCCGACATGGTGAACAGATTTTCGGTGGGCAGCATCGAATGGGGATCGATGTTCGCGAGGTAGCTGCCGCTCTGCATGGACGCGACCATGTGGCCGCCGGGCGAGACCAATTCCGGTTTGACGAATCCCTCGTATGTCGGCCCGGCCGAGGAGAAGGAGGCCAGGCGATCGTCTTTCGAGTTGTAGGGTGTGTAGTTGTCCGTCAGGGCGCCGGTGGTGATGACGTACGGCACGTTGCCGGGCACGTCGATCGTCATGGCGGCGGGTCCCTCGTTGCCTGCTGCGGTGACCACGACGATGCCGGCGCGCCAGACGGCCATGACGGCCTGCGCCAGCGGATCGTCCCAATAGTACGACTCCGGCGTCGCGCCGAATGACAGATTGAGGACGCGGATGTTGTACTTCGTCCGATTCGCAACGATCCAGTTGAGTCCCGCGATCACGTCGGCGTAACGACCGGAACCCTTGCCGTCGAAGGCGCGAACGACCACCAGATTGGCCTGCGGTGCGATGCTCAAGTAGCTGCCGGAGATATTCATCGCGCCGCCGGCGGCAATCGAGGTTACGTGCGTGCCGTGACCGTAGGGATCGCCCTTGACCGGCCCCGTGCCGCCATTCAGCACATCGATACTGGCGAGCAGTCTGCGGCTGTAATTCTGGCTAGGGTCCTGCCAGAGCCCCGAATCGAGAACCGCGATCGTCACGCCCTTGCCGGTAACGCCGGCCTGCTGCAACGTGTCGGCACCCACCAGCATGGGGTAATTGGTCTGATACAACAGGGTCGGGAGCAGCATTCCCTGGCCGTCCGCGGGTGTCTGAAGACTGCTCACGAGCCCGACCGTTGGGGAGGTTACCGGACTCAGGACCCCAAGCACGGTCCCCTCGGTGGTGAGCGAACGGTCGTCGAACACGCGTACGCCGGCGGCCCGGCGAAGACGCGCGACCTGTCCGCCGTTGAGATGCGCGGAGACCGCGTTGATGATGGCGAGGTTCTGCTCCGCTTTCCCGCCCGCACGAGCGACATCCTCACTTGCGGCGCTGAGGGTGCCCGCCTGCACGATGTACCGCTTCCCTGCGTCGGCTGACGGCGCTGGGGCAGCAAGGCCGGTGACGGTGGTCGCGGCCAGAGCGATCAACGTCGAGGCGAGTAGATTACGGCTTGGCATGACGCATTTCCCTGTAGCTCCGGATCGTCAGTGATCCACGTGCTGCGCATTACAGGGCAAATGGGAATGAACCGCGGTCGCGCGGGTCCCACAGGCCCGAGTGCCGATTGTGACGGGCGTCAAATAATGTCACGGTAAAATCGACGGACAGCGGGCCGCCGCGTACTCAGTCGGCCTGCGGCCGACCTAGTCGGAAACGGCGGCGCGATAGGGCTTCATTATGTCCGGCACCGCGTCCCGATACAGATCGCCGCTGCCGTATCGACAACCCAGGGCGAGGAGTGTCCGGCGTTGCGCCTCGTCGTCCACGCCGGTGGCAATGGGCGTCAGACCGAGTGCGGCGGCAACGCCGATCCCGGCGCGGCACACCCGCAGGGCCACTTCGTCATTGCGCAAGGCCGTCACCCATGCCCGGTCGAGTTGCATCCCCCAGATCGGCGCCCGTGCCAGAGCATCCAGCGAACCCATTCCACGCGCCACTTCATCCACCACCAGATGTACGCCGAGCCGCTGCAGATCCGACAAAAACTTGGGATCGCGCGCGATGAAGGCCTTCTCCGAGATCCGCAGTTCCATCCGGCTTGCCGGCAGTGCGCCGTCGGCCAAGCACTGCGCCATGTCGGCCGCGAAGGTGTCGTGCAGAATGTGATGTCGCAGCGCGCCGAACGAAATCCGGACATCGGCATCCCACCGGGGCGCCAGTGCCGCGAAGTCCTTTTGCAGACAGGTCAGCACGGCACGCGACAGGGCGACAGCGAGACCAGTCGTTTCCGCCACACGCAGAAATTCCACCGGTCGAACCTCGCCGCGAACCGGATGGATCCAGCGAAGATAGCCCACCCAGGCGACCAGCCGCCCGGTGGCGAGGTCGTGGCGGCCGACGTAGCGAAGGCCGATTTCGCCGCTCGCGATGGCCTCGCGCAATTCACGCGCGAGATCGAGACGCGCCAACGACCGCAATCTCACGGTATCGCTGAAGTAGCTGATTTTGCCGGATCCCGAACGCCGCGCCTCGGCGGCGGCGGAGCGCGCATGGTCCAACAGCACCTGCGGTGAGTTCGCGTCCTGACCGAGGATCGCCACGCCCGCGTAAGGCGTCAGGTGGAAGGAAGCGTCCCCGACAACGATCGGGTCACGCAGGCTTTCACAGAGATTCGCGACGCAGGCGTCTATCGCGTCACGGTCCGAAGTTTCCATCAGCAGGGCAAGGCGACTGTCGCTCAGTTGCCCGAGATACCACGATCCCGACTCATCGCCGTGCCCTGGAGCATGCGGCGGGAGGCGAAGTATGGCCGCGCTCACCAGCTGTTCGGCAATGGTGGCATCGAAAGCCTGCGCGATATCCGTCACGCCGTCCAATTGAATGATGGCCAGAGCTGCGGGCTTCTCGCGCAACGCGGCCAGCGATATTGAGTCCTTGAAGCGCCGCAAGAAACCCCTGCGATCCAGCTGCAGCCGCGGACGCTCGCCGGTCGACTCGGGCACCTCATCGGGCGCGCTGGAGAGTACGCGGCGGATGACGCAGAGCGCACGGTCGGGACCTTGTGCGCTGGCGCGCGCTTCATAGTCCTCCCCGAGATGATGAAAGCGGGCGTCGGCAACCGCTCGAATCCCGATCGCTTTGAGCGCCAGCCGCTTGATCAAATCAGCCAGCTCGGGGGGCCAGACGGTCTCGCAGTTTTCACCGAAGGTTTGGGCACCCGGTTTGAGGTTCGGCAGCCCGTGCCCTCCGGCGGCCGTAAGCAGAACGCCATCGCGCCGCACGAGCACCACAAGATCGGGAAGTGCGTCGATCAGCGCATGTTGGAGCGATTGTGCGTTCGACATCTGGAGTGCCGGAGGCGTTTTTGATCCGAGAATGCTACCTGAAAATCACACCTGGATTCCGGGACGCAGGTCCGGAAAGCGCATCGGCTGCGCATGGCCCCTATTCCGCCGCACCGCGCGGCCTCACTTCAACCGCTGCCTTTGCGGTGTGCCGCGCCATCGTAGACCCAGTCCAAATGCAGCAGTTCGCCAATCACGTTCACGAGACCGGCCTGCTGGTCCGGCTTTCCCACGAACTCGTTCGCGCCCGCACGCCGACTGCGCGCCTGCGTATCCGCCGTCGAATTGGCGGACATTGCAATGATGGGCAACCGGGCGTTCCGTGGAATCTCCCGCAGGCGACGCGTCGCTTCGAATCCGTCCATGACCGGCATGGTGAGATCCATCACGATGAGATCCGGCTGGAACCGGCCGGCGACCTCGATCGCCTCCAGGCCATTGGCGGCCTCCGCGACCTGAAAGCCCAATGAACTCAATTCCTCCAGCATTATCGCGCGATTGTGCATCACATCGTCAACCAGCAATATTTTTCGCCGCGCTCCCCGATAACCCACCGGCGCTCCGCTCGGCAAAACCACGCGAGTGTGGACCCAGGACGCGGGCACGTCGATCGCGAATGAAAAGACGCTGCCCTCGCCCACCCGGCTGCGCACGTCGATATCCCCGCCCATGAGGCGCACGAGATGCCGGCTGATGGCCAGACCGAGCCCGGCGCCCCCCTCCCGCCGGTTCGCTTCGGAGACCTGCTCAAACGGCCGGAACAGCCGCAGAATCTGCTCATCGCTCATACCGATGCCCTCGTCAGCCACCTCGAATCGCAAATGAGTCGTGGCCTGATTCAATGGCGGGCGGCACGTCACGCGCAGTGTGATCGACCCCGAATCCGTGAATTTGACCGCATTCGACAGCAGGTTGAGCAGCACTTGCCGCAATCGCTTATCGTCCACCCGCACCGTAGACGGCAGATCGGGCGCGGCTTGAACGGTGAGCAGCAGGCTTTTTTCTTCCGCCTTGAGCTGAATGGTGTCGCGTATCAGCTGCAAGAAGACCTGCAGGTTCAGCTCGACCGGATGCAGTTCGAGCTTGGCCGCGTCGACGCGCGCCAGATCGAGAACATCGTTGATGAGGGTGAGAAGGTGACGTCCGCTTTCATCGATGATCTTGAGCGCTCTGGTCTGCCGGTCGGTCAACATTTTATCCCGCTGCAAAATTTGGGCGAAACCCATGATGGCATTCAGGGGTGTGCGAAGCTCGTGGCTCATCTGGGCCAGGAATTCACTGCGCTGCCGGGCCAGCTGCCTGGCCTCGGACAGTGCCTCTTCGCGCGCCGCCTCGACCGCTTTGCGCTCGCTCACGTTGCGCGCGACGCCGACAGTGCCCAACACCGCGCCGTCCTCGTCGACAACCGCGGCCTTGTAGGTCTCCATCCATGCGCCGCTGCCATCGTCGCCAACGCGCTCCTCGGTGGTCTTGCGCTGACGCGATGCCATCACCTCTTCGTCGTCGGATCGCTGCTGCCGCGCCAGGAGGTCCGGGAGCAATTGTGCGTCCGACTGACCCACCATGGCTTCCACAGTGTGGCCGCGGGCCTCGGCGAGAGCTTGGTTTACCACGAGGTACCGGCTTTGCGTATCCTTGAACCATGCCCACATCGGCAGCATGTCGATCAACGTTCGCAGGTAGCGTGCCTGCCGGCGCAGCTCGACGGTGCGCCCTTGCACGCGTTGTTCCAGGCTGGCATTGAGTGCGCGTACATCGTTTTCGGAGCACTGCAGCTGCGCATTGACTGCCTGGAGTTGGCGTTGCGAGTGTCGCACGCGCGCCGCGAACAGCGCCGCACCGAGCAGCACCGCGACGACGCTCGCCAGCACGGTCCACAGCCAGCGTTGCTGCAACTCACGTTCGAGCAACTGCACAGCCTGTTGTTCGCTGCGGCGGGTCAATTCGTCTATTTGCCGCTGCGTGTTCTCAGACTCGTTGCGTTTTATCAACTGGACCATGCGCTCTCCGGCCCTTTCGCGCGCGGCCTTCTCGGTCATTTCGCCCGCTTCTTGGGAAAGGGCATAGGCACGCCGGTAGTCGCCCTTGGCGGCGGCTATCGACGCGAGCCGTGTTGCACTTCCGCTGAGATAGATGGCGATGCCCAGATCCTTGGCAACCGCGTACGCACGCCCGGCGTCCGCGTTGGCTTTGACGACATCGACCTGTGCCTGATAGTCCGCGCTGCGCGCATTCAGCGTGAACCATTGTCCAATGCGATTCGGGTATCGCTCATAGATGCTGAGAGCTTCATCGAGCTGCTGGATGGCTTCCTTGAATCGCCCCTCCTTCGCAAGGACATCGGCCAGACCGAACAGACCAAAGCTGGTCGCGAACGGCGCCCCCACTTCGCGGTACATCGCAGTGGCCTCGCGCACCAGATGCTCCGCATCGACCAGGTCGCCGCTCTTGGCTCTCGTGCCGGCCAACGCGGCCACCGCATAGGCTTCGAGCAGCCGGGAGTTTGCGGCGCGGGCCTGGGCGCGCATCTGTTCCGCGTGTTCGTGAGCTTCGGCGATACGGTTACTTTGATCGAACGCAATCGCCAAGCCCTGATGAGCGTACGCCAACGCCAACGGATTGTTGGAGCGCCGGGCGGTTTCCATGGCCTGCACGGCCACGGCAACCGATTCGTCGAATTGATCGAAGCGCCGGTACATCACCGTCAATCGCAACATGGACTCGTTCACCAGGTCGGGCCGATCCACCCCTTCGAGCACCGTCACGCTATGCTGGACGGCCGCCACCATGTCGTCGAGTTTGCCCTGGTTGATCGAATTCAAGGCCACATTCAGATCCGACTCGGCCTGCCCGACGCGATCGTCGCTTTTGGCCGCGAGTTCGAAGGCCGCGCGCGCGTGCGCTGCGGCCGGTTCGGTCAGCGCCAAATAGGTCTCGATGCGTGACAGGAGATTGAGCGAACGCGCCCGGTCGGCGGGTGCGGCGTCGGCGGGAAGACTCGCTTGCAGCCGTTGCGCGGCGTCATAGGCACTCGGTGCGTCATTTTCAGCAAGCACCCGGATTCTCACCGACTCGGTGCGCCATGCGTCCAGGGGCGACGCCGCATGGGTCGGGGTGGAGCGAAACTGGGCCAATCCCAGCAGCACCAAGACGACGACGGTGGGCGCTGCCATGCGGGTCGACCGGCTGCCGTGCCTCAGAATCCCCGATTCGCAGCGGCTCAACGCCATGTCGGTGTTCTCGTCAGATTCGAATCATCAAGGTCACCGCGAGCTGAGTATCGTCCAGCCAGACGCTTTGGGGCCTCGTCGTCACTCCATAATAGGAGCGGCGCATGGTGCCCAGCAAGTTTATCCCCTCGATGGCAAGCGACAATTTGTCGGTGAATCGAAAGCGCAGCGAGGCGTCCAGCCACCCGTAGGCCCGGGTATAGATGGGCAAGGCGCCGAGACCGACGATATTGGTGACGCCGCTGAGAAACTTGTCGCGCCAATTGTACGCAACACGCACGGATAGGCCGCCGCGCTCGTACATGCCGATGAGGTTGATGCTGTTTTCCGAGAGATTCGGCAAAGGTGCCGCCATGCCCAGCACGCTGCTGGGGGATTCGCTGTCGACGTACGTATAATTTGCCTGCAACCCAAGGCCGGCCCATTTACCGGGCAGAAAATCGTAGAACTGCTGGTAGGCCAGTTCCACACCCCGGATGTCGGCGCCGCTTTCGTTTTGCGGCCGCGTGACCTCGTAGGTTGCACCGTCGTGAACTTCCGAATTGCTCACGGAGGTGACGAAGCCGTCCACATGCTTGCGAAAGGCCGTGACCGTGATCGCGGTGCTTCGACCAAAGTACTTCTCCACCGAAGCGTCCAGGTTGTCGGCGCGCACCGGTTTGAGATCGGGGTTCCCCGCACTGCCCTGGTTCAGCGAAGGATTGATGGAGTTGGGGATCAGCGTCAAAGAGGGCGACAGCTGGTTGAAATCAGGTCGGGTGACGGTTTTCGACGCTGCCACGCGGAAATGCAGATCGTGGCCGGGGCGGTAGCGCAGATTCACGCTCGGCAGCCAGTTGACATGGCTGCTTTCGACGACGATGGGCCGGATCTCGCCGCTCGCAGGAGCAGACTGGCTGCCTGACACCGATTCGCGCGTGTTGACCAGCCGCAGGCCGACGTTGCCGTCGATGGGGAGGTTCGGGGCCGCAAATTCCGCCATGACGTATGCGGCTCGCGTTTTCTCTGCGATTCTCCACACGCTCAGTGGATTGGCGGACGTAGGAATGGGGGCGGTTATGCCAAAGGCAGCGCGTAGCGCTGCGGCATCTCGGGCGGAGCTCAGATTTCCGACCAGATAGTTGCCGATGCTCCCTGAACCCTCCCCTGGAAATAAGCGATACGGATTTGGCGTGAGGAAGGCGGGTCGATCGGCTCCGGTGAGCCCCTCGACGGGAGCGTCCGCAAAAATGAGACCGGGTGCATTAGTGGCGCCGCGATTGGCGAAGCGCACCCCTGCCGACAGGGTCTGGAAAAAATCACCCAGGACTCCATAGTCCGCATCGACTCGGGCGGTCGTGAGGTCGCCGTCGAAGGGCAGTGTGCGATAAGCGATTCCCGTGTATTTCAAATTCGCCGGATTCAGCAAATCCGTGCCGCCGATGCTGGTTTCCGGCAACTTCGTCGACAGATCCTGGGTAAAGGTCGCCGCCGCACCGGCCAAGAACGGCCCGGAAAAAAACAGGCTCTGATCGCTTTGCGTGCGGCTCAGGTCCGATGTCAGCGTAAGGGCCCCTGAGTGCCAAGCGCCGCCCACCGCGGCTTGCGTGGTACGGTCTACGGTGTCGCGCGCGAAGCTGAGAACCGACAGGCCGGCGTTGGTCCAGGTGATGCTCTTCAGATCGTCGGTCCCGGAAAATATCGTGGCGCTGCCGGGCACGAACGTGGGGGAGGCTTGCACATTGATTTGATAGGAATCCTGATTGGTCAACAGCCGCGCGTAGCTTCCCTCGGCGTAAATCTCACCCGCCGGCGATGGGCGCCATTGCAGCCCCAGGTAGCCTGCGGTCCGCTTGCGCACCCCGACGCTCGTCGTTTCCGAGGTGCCGTTGCGCGCGATGACGGTCCGGCCGGGGACGATATCCGTCCGCGCGAGCGGATTGCCGGAGCTCTTCTGATCCTCGCGAAATGCGCGTTCCTGGTACGAGACATTGACCAGCGCACCCACTTCACCTGCCGACACCGTCCGCAACCGGTGGCTCGCAAGCAGCGAAAACTGGGGCTCATTCTTGCCGGCCAAATCCCCGTGGACCAGCCGCGCGGACCCGACGATCTCGTGCTCGGCAAAATCGAACGGACGATGGGTGTGAAGGTCGATCGTCCCGCCGACCCCGCCTTCGAGCTGGGCGGCGGATGAGGATTTGTAGACGTCGATGCCCGAGATCATTTCGGCCGGCATGTCCTCGAAGTTGAGGTTTCGCCCGGTGCCGGCCGTAAATACTTCGCGACCGTTGAGCAAAGTCTCCATCTGGGTCAACCCGCGAATGCTCGGGGAGGCGCCCTCTCCGAGATCCCGCTGGATCTGAATGCCCGTGATGCGCTGCAGCGCGTCGGTCACGTTGAGGTCCGGCAGCCTCGCGATGTCGTCGCCGACGACCGAATCGACAATGCCGATCGTATCGCGCTTGCGCTGCGCCGCGGCCGCGAGACTGGCGCGATCACCCACCACCACGACCTGTTCGAGTTGAAAATCAGCAGTCTGTCGATCCGAGAGGAAGGTGGCCGTGGACACGGGATCTGTGGGTTGCGAACCCGCCGCCGGAGCGGGCACGGAGAACAACAATGACACGCCGGCGAGGGTGAGCGAGCGGCGCAGCAGCGTCCAATTCAAGGAAACGCCCCTCCCTCGTGGTCCCCGGTGCCTCCATTGAACATCCGTCACTCATATATCTCAAATATCGTTCGCCGGCTGCCGTTTGCCTCCCTGCAGTGTCACCGGAGCGCACGATCCAACGCTTCGAGCAATTCGTCGGGTGTATAGGGTTTGGCGACGCACTCATCCGCGCCGGCAGCGAAACAGGCCGCAAGATCCGCCTCGGTGGTCCGCCCGGTTACCATGAGCACCGCTGTGCGCGGCCGGCCGAGTTTGCTTTCGATGGACCGGATTCGCCGCAATACCTCCAGACCGTCGAGACCCGGCATATGCCAGTCGAGCAGCACCAGGTCATAGCTGCTCTCTTCCCAAGCGGCGATTGCGGCGAGTCCGCTCTCCACGGCGTCGACGCGCCCGAAGCCCTCGAGTTCCAGCAACTGGCAGACCAGATGACGGTTTCCGCGGTGGTCATCGGCTACGAGCACCGCCCGCCCCGAGCGCACACTGTGGTGGGGCCGCGTCTCGTCCGACGGAGAGGGTGCTGGTTGCTCGCCCTTCGAAGTTGGTATTGCCGCGAGGATCATGCCGGATAGCTCGTGCGCGCTGCAGCGCGCGGTGGAAAGGCTTCCCGACGATACCCCAAAAGGGTGGTTCGCTCCAGTTCGCCTTGCGGCTACCCTTGGAGTCTCCTTGGGGGTCTCCTACGCCGTCGCCCGGCAATGCCCGGCGATGAAATCGGCGTGCCTCGGCATGGCATCCGCCGTACTGCGAATCGACGTCCTCAAGTGCTGTAACTGGCCGCTGACCGAGGCCATCGGCAGAATGTCCGCGAGCGGATCGTAGCGCCGCGGCCAGATGCCCTGACCGATGAACACCGACAGCCAGTTGGCTTCCACGAACAGCTCCCGATCGGTAAAGGCCACCCGCCCGCTGTTGCGAAACAGATTGATCCGATACCCGAGAGAATCGGGAATGGACATGTCCCGGCAATACCGCCATAGCGGCGAGTCATCCCGCGTACTCGCCTTGTAGTGGAGGACGATGAAGTCGCGGATCTTGTCGTACTCGTCGAGTTGCAGCCGGTTGTATTCGTCGGCATCGCTCGGATCGAAGGAGCGGTCCGGAAAAATGGCCGCCAGCTGCGTAATCCCGCTTTGAATCAGATGGATGCTGGTGGATTCCAAAGGCTCCAGGAAACCGCTCGCGAGCCCGAGCGCGATACAGTTCTTGTTCCACAGCTTCTTGCGGCGGCCGGTGCTGAATCGCAGGAAGCGCGGCTCCGCCAGCGGCGCGCCGTCGAGGTTCTCGAGCAGCGTCCCCGCAGCTTCATCGTCGCTCAGGAAGCGGCTGCAGTACACGTAGCCATTGCCGATCCGATGCTGCAGCGGAATGCGCCACTGCCAACCGGCGGCGCGTGCGGTCGAGCGGGTGAACGGCGTCAATTCTCCGCCGCCGGCGCACGGCACGGCGACCGCGCGATCGCAAGGCAACCACTCGGTCCAGTCGTCGTATCCGGTCCGAAGTGCCTGCTCGATGAGCAGACCGCGGAACCCTGAACAATCGATGAAAAGGTCGGCCTCGATCCGCTCGCCCTCATCCAGTTGCAGTGCACGGATGAATCCGTCCTCGCTGCGCAATTCGACGTCCACGACCTTGCGCTGCAGCCGCACCACGCCTCGCGCCAATGCATAGTCGCGCAAGTACTGCGCGTACAGGCTGGCATCGAAGTGCAGTGCGTAGGAAAGGCTGGATAAGATGAGCCGCGGGTCATTGACCGGCCTCAAGAATCTCCCCAGATACGCCGCCGTTCCTGACAGCGAGTAGTCGACCAGCGATTCGGCATGGCCGGCGGCGCGCAGTCGCAGCCAGTAGTGGTGCAGGGCAACCTGGTCGATCGGCACACCGTACTTGCCGAAGGGATGCAAATAGCTATGCCCCAGGCGGCTCCAGTCGCGAAATTCGATGCCCAGCTTGAACGTGGCCTGCGTCTTGCGCACGACGTCGTCTTCGTCGATCCCCAGCAACGTATTGAACGTGCGAATCGGGGGAATCGTCGCCTCGCCGACACCCACCGTGCCGATTTCCGGCGATTCGACCACGGTGATCTTGCTGTAGCCGCCCTTCAGCACGCGGGCAAGCGTTGCGGCAGCCATCCAGCCGGCCGTGCCGCCGCCCACGATCAGGATGCTGCGAATGCGATTGTCAGCCATGACCTGCCCTCCGACGGAGCCCGCGCAGAGGAGCTCGTCAGATCCCCATTGACATGTATAATCCTATTTATCGTATAATATAGCCACATAGGGATTCAGCGCCATTAGAAAGTGAGCCGCCGGCTCAAATAAAGGCATACAAAAGGGGAGATTTCGTGAAATCGAAAAAAAAGCAGCCCGTCTACAGAACCGGCGCATTGGCCATCTTCACATCATTTGGCGCACAGGCTTACGCACATGCAGCGGGCGCCGCCGCGACATCCGATAGCGATAGTCTGAACGAAATCGTGGTCACCGGCGTCCGTCAGGCGATGAGAGATTCGATCGACGTCAAGAAGCATTCCGACACGATCGGCGACAACATTTCGACGGCGGAGATCGGCCAGCTCCCCGATGTGACCATCGCCGAAGAGCTCAATCGCCTTCCCGGAGTCAATACGACGCGCGATCGCGGCAATGCCAGTCAGGCGTCGATTCGCGGCCTGGGGCCGCGGCTGATCCTAGGGTTGGTGAACGGGCGCGAAGTGGCCTCCTCCGAGCCCTCGCAAGATTTGCGTTGGGAGATCTATCCCTCCGAGGTGCTGTCCGCCGCCGTCGTGAACAAGACCCAGGACGCGACGCTCATTTCAGGCGGCCTCGCGGCGACCGTCGATATTCGCACCATTTCACCTCTCGACTACAAGGGCCCGGAATTCAGCTTCCGCGCCGGACCGACTTACAACTCCGAGGGCAAGGATCTGCCGGGCTACAACGGGCTGGGCTATCGGGCCAGCGGCGGCATGATCAAGCACATCAACGACGACTTCGCGGTCTCGCTCGCCCTGAGCGCGCAACGCGAGAAGAACGGCTTCCCCGACTTTCGTACCTGGGGTTGGAACACCCCGTCCACTCAGGGCGTCAATACCGGTGACTTGAACGGCGACGGCGTGCCCGATAACACCACCTGGGGCCTCAACACGGAGGTCAAAGAAGTCACACAGGATCGTTACGCCGTTGCGGGCGCGGCCGGATGGCGCGCCAGCGACAGCCTTACCATCAAGGCGGACGCCCTGTGGTCGCAATACGAAATCAAGGAAAACCAATTCCAAGCCTGGTACGGCAACAACAACGTCACCGGCAACTGGGGCAATTTCCAGAGCGGTACCTACAACGCTCCGGGTAGTTCCTACAAGATCGTGAACGGCACGGTGGTGGCGGCGAACCTCAATGGAGCGTTTCCGAACTACGAGAATGAGATTGCACGGTACGACGAGAAGCATACTCTCGGCAGTTTGGGGCTCAACGCCGAGTGGAAATCCGGCGCATGGGACAACGGCGTCGATCTGTCCTTTTCCGAAGCCTGGCGCCGTAATCAATGGCAGGCCATCTATTTGACGGACCTGTTCCCGCCGAATCTCGCGTTCAACGTCACCGACGGACAGACGCCGTATGGCGCCACTCCCGGCTTCAATCCGGCCGATCCGGCCCTTCAGGCGGTCGGCGGCCGCAATGGCCAGAGCGACGGTCCGGAGCACACACGGGATCGAATTTCTTCCATTGCGTTCAATTTCGGGCGCACCTTCGAAAATCCGGTGTTGACGGGTGTGAAATTCGGCGGCCGTTATTCGGATCGCGAAAAGACCCATCACTCCAATCGCTGGAACCTCTGTCCGGGGACCGGCTCGACTTCCTTCAACATCTACGGCGATCAAAACTCCCAAGTCTGTCCGACGGGAACTGCGGGAACGACGGTGAACGGAGTGACTTATCCGAACATTTCCCTGGCGAACGCGGGACTGTCGGCCTTCAACACCCCGAGTTTCATTTCGCCGCCGATGGTCTACGGCAATTTTGACAGCCTATACTCTCTCGTCTACCCCAATTCCGGCGCGCCGGCCGGTTCCGACATGCCGCTGGTGCGGACCAAGGTCACCGAAAAGACCTCTGAAGGCTTCGTGCGGCTGGATTTCAGTTCGTCGATCGGCGACCTGCCCTTGACGGGGGCCATAGGGCTCCGGGTTGCTCACGTCAAGACCGAGAGTTCGGGCTACCAGTCCCTCGACGGCAACGTGACTTTCATACCGGTCTCGGTCGACAATGACTATACGAATGTCCTTCCCAGTTTGAATGCAACGCTGCACTTGACGGACACCCAGCAGTTGCGATTGGGCGCATCCATCGCCGTCGCCCGGCCGCCGCTCGATTCGCTCACCACGGGCTACAGCCTGAGTACCACCGGAACACCGAAAACGGGCGGCGGCGGCAATCCGCAGCTCGACCCGTTCAAAGCCGACCAGCTGGATTTTTCCTATGAGTGGTACTTTCACGAGGAATCCCTGCTCGCCATCGCCCCCTTCTACAAGTACGTCAAGACCTACATCGGCGCAGGCCAAACGACGCAGACCATCGGTGGCACGCAGTACCTCATCACGTCGGAGAACAATACCAAGGGCGGCGAGATCGGCGGCGTGGAACTCACCATCCAGTCGCGGTTTTACTTCCTGCCGGGCTTTCTCCAGGATTTCGGCGTCTACGCGAATCACGCGCAGACCGAATCGAACATACATGAGGCAGCGCCGGTGACCATTCTTAACGGTGTTATCACCCATACCAGTCCGTACCCGATGGTCGGGTTAGCGCGGGGCACCACGGAATTCGACATCTTTTACAACAAGCTCGGGTTCGAATCGCGCGTGGCAGTGAAGCACCACACGCCCTTCACGGTAGCGCCCACCTGGGTGGGCACGACCTTGAAGATGCTTGCGCCTGAAACCACGCTCGACGCCAGCGTCTCCTACACCTTCCCCAAGCTATGGAGTGTCCGGTTGCAGGGACATAATTTGACCAACGAGAGAGCCCGCTTTTCGACCGACAACAATCCGCAAAACTTGGCGAACGATGGCGGCTACCAAGTCTATGGCCGATCCTATCTGTTGGATTTCGGGCTTTCATTCTAAAAAGCACAGTCCCTCCCCCGGGACGAATGGGCGGGGCCATTGCAAGGTGGTCCCGCCCATTTTTTTTCGCACGCTCGCCGTGGAGCCGCCGTGAAATCGATCTTCCGACTGCTGATATTCGCCACACTCGATCTGTTCGTTTCCTGTCTGCTGTCGGCGCCCCCCGCTTTGGCGCAGAGCGGCGCTCAAGACCCGGCGCGCCAGCCACCGATTCGCCGGCCGCCGGACCAGGGTTCCGCGACCCGCGAGGTCTACCTCGACAAGGCGGGTGTCGTACGCTGGCGCGACTCCCAAACCGAGGTTGCACTCTACGGCGCCAACTACTGCATCATGTCCGGCTCCGACTACCGGATGGCGGGACTGGTCGCGAACGATCGCAAGGCCATGATCGATGAGGATATGGCGCAGTTCGCGCGAATGGGCTGGACCGCTCTTCGTCTGTGTTCCTGGGGCGATTGGGAAAACTCCGACAAGGCGGGCAATCTCATCGTCAACGAGCATGTCGATCTGCTCGACTACGTGATTGCAAAAGCGCGCGAGCGCGGCATTTACCTGCTGTTGACGCCGATCCACACCTACAACCCGGCATTCGCGGATCAACAGGATCAGCCGTCACCGAATATCGGCTTTTCGCGCTATTTCGAGCGTCCGGAAATGGGCACCAATCCCGCATCCATCGCTGCGCAAGCCAACTACATCGGACAGTTGTTGAATCACGTCAATCGCTACACCCGCGTTGCACTCAAGGACGAGCCTGCCATTTTGTTCATCGAGATGATCAACGAGCCGGTCCATCACCCTGAAGATTTGCGCGGCTCCGTAGACTACATCAACGTCTTGACGAGTGCCGTTCGGGACACCGGTTGCAAGAAATTGACGTTCTTCAACGTCTCTCAGGATTTCGCGATCTCTCCCGCCATCCGGCAATCCAAGGTCGACGGCGTCAGCTTCGGCTGGTACCCGACCAGCCTCGGAGCGGGACGCACCCTCAAGGGCAACTTCCTGCAGGCGGTGGACGCATACCCCGGCATGCTGCGCCCCGAACTCAACGGCAAGCCGCGTATCGTCTACGAATTCGATCAGGCCGATCTCGTCTCCGGCTATCTCTATCCGGCCATGGCGCGCACCTTCCGGGCCGTGGGCGCGCAATTCGCCACCATGTTCGCCTATGACATGCTGCGAACGGCGCCCCTCAATCTCGGCTGGCAGACTCATTTCCTCAATCTGGTACACACGCCGAAGAAAGCGGTGAGCGCAGTCATCGCGGCCGAGGCGATGCGCCGGCTTCCCAGAATGCGGGCGTACGGCGGCTACCCCGGCAACCTGACGTTCGGCGATTTCCGCGTCAGCTACCAAGAGGACTTGAGTGAGCTCAATGCCGCCGACGCCTTCATGAACGCCGGCGCGACCAACACCCCGCCGCGCGATCCCAAGGCGCTCGAGCGCATCGTCGGATTCGGCTCCTCGCCCTTGGTCGATTACGAAGGTACGGGCGCCTATTTTCTGGACAAGGTGCGAACCGGCGTATGGCGCCTCGAAGTCTACCCCGATGAGATCCTGGTGAGGGACCCCTTCGAACAACCGCAGCCGGACAAGGTCGTATCACGGCTGCTGTATCGTAGGTGGCCGATGGAGCTTCATCTTCCAGACCTCGGCAACAAATTCTTCGTCATCCCCGTCAACGTCCCCGCGAGCGGACCGTCCGCCGCAGCGGCCGGTTCGGCCGCAACGCCGACCAGTTCACCGGCCGCGGTGCAGCGTGCCGCGAATGCCCGGTTCCCGGTGGAACCGGGCGTCTGGCTTCTGACCGCGAACGAGCGGATCAATCGCTCCACCCTGCCCTCGCACATCGCCCGTGTCGCTTTCGCCGAGTATCACGTGAATGAGCGCGTCGCGTATCCGGATCTCATTCAGTCGCTGACCCCAAAGGAATATACCGCCGGCGGCCCGCTCGAAATCCGGGTGCGCGTTGCCGACAACGGGCTGCCGGATGCCGTGACTCTGTGGATACGAGCCGCCGGTGCACGGTCGTTCGGCAAGGCGATCCCCATGAACCGGTCGCGTGCCAATGACTATGTAGCCGTGCTGGCGCCAGATCATCTTTCGCCGGGCCTCTATGAATATGCGGTGAGTTCAAAGACGGGCGAGCATGTCGCGACATTTCCCGGCGCAGCGCGGCTGCAACCCGGCGACTGGCCGTTCCACTCAGACTCGTTCTGGTCACTTCGCGTCACGCCGGCGGGCAGTCCGATGCGGATCCTGGATCCCAAAGAGGACTATGCGAATCTATCCTTCGTGCGGCCGGGCGAACAGTATCGAACCGCGTTTTTCCAAATCGTACCGGGGGAGAATGCGGATGAAGCCGCTCTCAGTTTGGGCCTGCCCGATTTGGGCAAGGACACGCCCGAGCGCTACGCAGCAGCGCTCTTTATCGGCGACAGGATCGCGGCGCGAAAGACCGACGCCCCCCGGGCCGATGCACTCGATATCAAGCTCGTGGCAGTGGGCGGCGCACGCGCGACACTGCAGGTGACTTTGATCGAAACGGATGGCTGGGCGTGGAGCGCACCCGTGGTGGCCGCCGGCGCCTGGTCGACCGTCACGCTACCGCTTGGGGACTTGCGCCTGTCGCGCAGCATCCATATTCCCAGTCCGTATCCGGGGCTGTGGAATTACTGGCGCGAGAGTCCGCCACGCCGCGAAAGCGACCAGGATCGCATTCAATTCGAAAATGCCGAAAGGCTGCAACTCACCGTCGGCAGGGACAACGCCGGCGGCGATGCCAAAGGCGTTACCGTGGAATCGATCCGGGTACGGTTCGCGACTGGCTCGTAGGCCGCGGCGTCAGTTCGATCGCTCGAGGGTGCACACGACGTTGAGACTCGCAGCCGAGTTGCAGTCCGAGGTTTCGTAGGGATTGGTGTTCCCCTCGAGCGGCAGGAACGCGATCATCCCCGCCGCTTGATCCGCACACCGGTACTCGACCACGTAGCGCTTGAGGTGTGTCTCTTGCCCGATCATCCGAATCTGGGCAATGTTGCAGGACACGCCGTGTTGCGTAAGCGCACTTTTGAAAGTTTCCAGCGTCACCGGAGTCTCCACCGGCCCGGCATCCGTCAGCCGGCATTTGATTCCTTGCCGGGCAGCGTCGGCGCAACTCATCGCCGTGGTTTTGGATTGCGCACCCGGCAGCGCGGTTGCCAGCAGAAACCCTTTGCCGTCCTTGCAGACGACTTCAGAGTATTCGGACTGACTCGACGCACTGCGGCCGAACAGTTGCACCTTGGCTACCTCGCAGGTCGCCCCGGCGCTCGCCGCAATCAGCGACGCCACCATCCCGTACACATCCTTGTTTTCGGACAGCTTGCAGTAGAATCCCGGCTCCTTGCCCTTCGCCGCATCGGCGGCGCGCGCCTCCTCCGCGGACAGGCAAGAGATGGCGATTGGGCTCTCGGATCCCTGCGTTTCCAAGAGATAGCCCATGGCGCCGCGGCATGCCGCCTCATACACGTTGGTCTCGATCGCGCGGCCGCCCGCCGCGGCCTTGCGTGTGCCGGAGACAACCAGTTGAGCGCCGCTCACTTCGCAGGAGACATGCAGAGCAGCGAGCAACTGCTCGCTCTGCGTCCTGGCCTTTGCGCGCTCCTTGGGGGTTTGTTTGGCGGCATCGGCGCCGGTGTCCTCTCGATGGTCGCCGCCGAGCTTCTCCAAATCTTCGCGCGTCAGGGAACCGTTGAGCCCGCCATTGTCCTGATGCGTGCCGGGCGCATTTTGCGCCGCAACCGGGTTGCTGCAAATACTCATCATCCCGAGAAACGCGGTGATTACCAACGCACGGCTGCAACTGTCTCGAGCCATCATGCCACCTCCGCCGCAACGCGCTCAGCGCCGCTTCGCGAGCCCTTGCTGATCCAGCCATTCCAGAAACCGCGCCGGCCAGGCGGCGACGGGTCCCGTATTGCCGGGGCGTATTCCGAAGCCGTGACCTACCCCGTCATAGATATGCAATTCAGCGTGCGCTCCGGCCCGCCGCAGGGCCAGATACAGATCCGCGAGACCCTGGGAAATCGCCGGCTGGTCCGCAGCGCCGCCGAGCAGAAATGACGGCGGCGTATCCGGCGAGAGATGCACGCCCTGCTGTGGGATGGACGGATAGATGAGCGCCAAGAAACTCGGCTTGGCGCTCAGACGATCGACGGGGTCGCCATCGACCCGGCCGCCGGCGTTCGCCGCACTGCCGTCCGCGGCCGACATCCCGGCGAGTGCGGCAAGTTCGCCGCCCGCGGAGAAACCCATGGCGCCCACCCGATCCGGGTCCAAACTCCATTCCGCGGCCCGGCTACGCACCACCCTGATGGCCCGCTGCACGTCGGCGAGCGCGTTGCCTTCGACGGTGTACGTCGACCCCGGCGCATGCGCCAACCGGTATTTCAGAACATACGCGGCCACACCGCGATCGGCCAGAAACGAGGCGACCCGATAACCTTCATGATCCATCCACAACTCGGTGTGGCCGCCGCCGGGAATCACGATGACCGAAGTGCCCGTCGCTTTGTCACGCGAGGGAAGGAAGACGCTGATGGACGGTGCATGGACATTCGAGATGATGTGCTCGCCCAGATCGGTGACGCGCGCCGTCTCCGCCTCCGTCCTACCCTCGGAGCCGGGAGCGCCGCTCGGCCACAGCAGCACGGTTTGGCGCGGGGCGGCCGCTGCGGCGGCGCATAACAGCAGCGGCAGGCAGAACCCCGCAGCCCTGCGCAAGGCTACTGCTGGGCGACGGAGTGCGGCGGCCATTCGAGCACCTCATCCGCAACGGCGAGACCGGTCGGATCTTTGAGCTCTACGTTCAACCGCAAGGCGTGCACCTCGCCGGGTTGCAACGCGCCGGATCGCAGCGTGCCGGCCGCCTCCACCGCCTCGTTCAGCTCGGCGATTTGGCGTTCGCCGCTGCCGAGAGACGTGCCCTTCTCATCGACGGCACTCCAGATCAATCGATAATCGTGCAGCGGATAAAACGGCAGACTGCGCTGCGAGTTGGGTGTCACCTGCAGCGCGAATCCGGTCGGCGCCCGCTCCGGGGCGCCCACCCAGTGCACGGCAATCGTTGCCGGTTCGGTCATCTTTTTCCAAACCCGGTAGGACGGCTTGCGCTGGCGCGCCTCGTCGACGACACCGTGCTCGACGTATCCTTCGCTCATCCCCGGCCAGAGATTGCGAGGCGACTTGTAGTCCTGGTAGCACCATAGGATGGCGCCGGCAATCCAATCCCGTGCGGCGAGCACCGGCATCTGGTCCCGCATCGTCGTGATGCGAAGCCGATCGGCTTCCACCGGGTCCTTCGCAAAGATACCCGCAAAGCCCATTTCGGAAATGATGACCATTTTACCGGGAAACAGGCGATTGACCTGGTCGAGCGCGGGAACCAGCGCCTCGGCCGGACCGTGCCAAGACCCGTAATACTGGTTCATCATCACGAAGTCCGCATCGTTTGCAGCCGACTGTCCGGCTCGCTCGAGTTTCGGCAGCTTGTCATCCGTGAAGCTGACGAAGCGGTCGGGATCGAGCTTGCGGATCATGTCGCGCATGGATCGAAAATAGGCGATCCCGCCGGGCGTGCTCATGGCGCTCTCGTTCGCGACACTCCACGCAAAAATGCTAGGATGATTGCCGGCCTCCTCGATCATTTCCCGCATCTGGCGTTGCGCCAGGGCCAACACTCTGGGGTCCGATAACTGCGCCTCGCTGAATTGCCACACCGGAATTTCGGGAATCAGGAGAATTCCATGGCGGTCGGCATAGTCGAGTATCAGCGGATGTTGAGGATAGTGAACCGGCCGCGTCAGCGTGGTGTGCAGCGCCCGCATGTCGTCATAGTCGTGCCATATGGTGCCCCGCGTTTCCGCGAGTCCCTCCCAAGGAGAATCCTCGTGCCGGGCCAGCCCCGTGAGGCGAACGCGCCCGCCATTGAGGAGCAGGTGGCGTTCGCGAATCTCGACGGTACGTACCCCGAAGGTGTCGCTGTGTTCGTCCAGCAGCTCGTGATTGCGGCCGGTAAGCTCGACGACCATGCGATAGAGGTTCGGATGATCGATGCTCCACAGCTCGGGATGCTCGACCTTCAGCGATACCGCAACATCCGTGGCGCCGGCAGCCAGAGAGATCATCCGCGTTTCGCTCGCCGCAGCGCGATCGTCCGGACCAAATGCCGTGACTCGTAGCGTGATCGGTGCGCGACGCGCAACCGGCGGTCCCTGCGCAACCGGCACCCCCGGCGCGAGCGCACGCTCGAGGGTGATTCGATCGCGAATCATTGCGCCGTCGGCGAGCGGCGCGCTGCGGATGGTCTGACGGCCGACCCAGGCCGTTCCGCTCGTGGTCAACCACACGTCCCGGACGATGCCGCCGAAGGTCCACCAATCGTACCGCGCTTCGGGAGTTCCCCTCTCCGCATAGCCGGGTATGGTTGCGATGCCCGGCCGATTGTCGATCCGTACGGCGATCACGTTCTGTGCACGGAGCTTGGACGTGACGTCGAAGGCATAGGCGGTGAAACCGCCTTCGTGTGCGCCAAGCTCGACTCCGTTCAGCCACACATGGGAGCTATAGAATGTTGCACCAAAGTGCAATTCGACATGCGCACCCGGTGCCCCGGGCGGCCTGGAAAAGCGATGGAAGTACCAGGCGACACCGAGGTAGTCGTGCAGCGCGCCGACGTTCCAGGTATGCGGAACGTCGATTGACTGCGTGCCGGCAGGAATGTTCGAACTCCAGCCGGCCGCATCGCCGGCGAGCTCAGGATCGGCGCGGAATTGCCAGTCCCGATCCAGATCCGTACGGTTCGCGGCCAACGCGGGCAGCGTGAAGAGCAGCCATAGCCCAGTCCAACTTAGAACCCGCGCGACCGGATCTGCAGCATTGCGGTCCCGATCGGTCACGGCATCTCCTGTCCGCCATTCATGTGAATAATCTCACCGGTGATGTAACCGCTCAACTGCCGCGATGCCGGGAACAGGCCCGCGCCGATGCCCGTGCTCGCGCCGGTGACCAATATCGACTTGTTCTCGAGGTCATCAATTCGCAGCATGGCTTTGACAGGATCAGCGCGTTCGCGTGGTTTATTGCGGCGTGTATGCGCTCGAGCGCAGACGCCGGCGAATGCTCCCGACATTCGGTATCGCTTAAATCGCATTAATATTATAATATGCGTCAAGCTTCAGTTCAAGCCGGCCAAGGGCGGCGCACTGAACAGCTCTTGGGGGTTCGCTCGGGTATGCATCTGCGTGGTATATTCATCATATAAAATGGAGTTCTCGAGGGTCGCGCCGTAGATTTCACGGACGACAGACATCACTGCCATGACGACAGATAAAAAGCCGCTGCGAAGTGCCAAAAGCTACGGCCCCAAGGACAAGGATGGCTTCATTCATCGCAGTTGGATGAAGAGTCAGGGCTTTCCCTCGGACGTCTTCGACGGCCGACCCGTGATCGGCATCTGCAATACCTGGTCCGAGCTCACACCATGCAATTCCGGACTGCGTGACGTCGCCGAACATGTCAAGAAGGGCGTGTGGGAGGCCGGCGGCTTGCCGCTCGAGTTCCCCGCCATGTCGCTGGGTGAGACGCAAATGCGCCCCACGGCCATGCTGTTCCGCAATTTGCTGGCGATGGAAGTTGAGGAGTCCATTCGCGGCAATCCGATCGACGCGGTGGTGCTGCTCGGCGGCTGCGACAAGACCACCCCCGGCCAGTTGATGGGCGCGGCCAGCGTCGATCTGCCGACCCTGGTGGTCTCGACCGGCCCGATGCTGAATGGTAAGTTCCGCGGCCGCGACATCGGATCCGGCACCGACGTTTGGAAATTCAGCGAAGCGGTGCGCGCCGGCACGATGTCGCTCGGCGAATTCATGGGCGCGGAATCCGGCATGTCGCGAACGCCCGGAACCTGCATGACCATGGGCAGTGCGTCCACCATGGCGTGCCTGATGGAGGCGATGGGCATCGCCCTGCCCTTCAATGCGACCACACCGGCCGTGGACGCGGGACGACGGCGGATCGCCCACGAAACCGGCCGCCTGATCGTGCGCCTGGCGCGCGAAGATGTCCGTTTGTCGAAAGTTCTGACCCGCACGGCGTTCGAAAACGCCATCCGGGTTCTCGGCGCCATCGGCGGCTCCACCAACGCGGTGCTGCATTTGCTCGCGCTGGCGGGAAGGCTCGGCATACCGCTCGAACTCGCCGAATTCGACCGGCTGACGGCGGATGTACCTTTGCTGGTGGATCTGCAGCCGTCGGGACGGTACCTCATGGAAGATCTTCACTATGCCGGCGGACTGCCGGCCGTCATGAAGGAACTCGGGCCCCTCTTCCAGGGCGCCGCGGCCACGGCTTGGGGCCAGCCCATCGGCGACAGTTTCGCGGCGGCCGAGTGCTACAACCGCGACGTTATACACACCCTGGCGGAGCCCGCGAATACGGTGTCAGGGATTTGGGTGCTCAGGGGGAATCTCTGTCCGCAGGGGGCAGTGCTCAAGCCGAGCGCGGCCAGCCCGGCGCTATTCAGCCATCGCGGACCGGCCCTGGTGTTCGAATCGATCGAAGACCTGCGAGCGCGCATCGACGACCCCGGTCTTGAAGTGGATGCGAATTCGGTGCTGGTATTGAAAGGCTGCGGTCCGAGAGGCTATCCGGGCATGCCCGAAGTCGGCAATATGCCGCTGCCGCGCAAACTCCTCGAACGCGGCGTGCGGGACATGCTGCGCATTTCCGATGCGCGCATGAGCGGTACCGCCTTCGGCACCGTCGTGCTGCACGTGGCGCCCGAGTCGGATGCCGGCGGCCCGCTAGCCCTGGTGCGGGACGGCGATGAAATTTCATTCGATGGGCCAAATCGCACCCTGGAGCTGTTGATCTCGCCCGAGGAACTTGCCGCGCGCGCCGCGGCCTGGAAGCGGCGTCAGCCGGCGCCGAAATATTCTCGCGGCTACTACCGGCTGTACGTGGAACACGTGATGCAGGCGGATCGCGGATGCGACCTCGATTTCTTGATCGGATCGAGCGGCAGCATCGTCGACCGGGAATCACATTGAGGGGCGGTGCGAGCTTCATCGCCGGCGACTGGGGCACCAGCCATCTGCGGCTGTATCTCTGCGATGCACAGGGAATCGTCCTCGACGGCTGCACCGGACCGGGTGCGGCCGACTCCGGCGGCCGCTTCGCGGAGATTCTTCAGTCGCTGATTGCGTCGTGGCGGGCACCATGCCCCACCCTTCCGGTGGTTCTATGCGGTATGGTGGGTTCCAACATCGGTTGGACCGAAGCGCCTTACGTCGCCTGCCCGGCGCTGCCCGAGCAGATTGCGGATGCCTGTGTGGCGTTGTGCGACGGCCGCGTGCACATCGTGCCGGGTCTGTCGTGCCGCAACCGATTCAACGCCCCCGACTTTCTCCGCGGCGAAGAAACCCAGATCCTCGGTGCGTTGAATCTCATCGAGCCGCTGCGCCGGGAGCGCCGGCTGCTGTGTCTTCCCGGAACTCACACCAAATGGGTGCTCCTGCAGGACGGTGCGGTTCGGGAATTCTTCACGGCGCCGACCGGCGAACTGTTCGCTCTGGTGTGCGAGCACAGCGTCCTGTTGCGCAAGCACGGCAAGATGGCGGCGGCCATCGATGCGGACGCCTTCTCGAAGGGTCTGGCGCACTTCAATGAATTTCCGCAGGCGCAGCTCCTGCACCGGCTCTTCGAGTGCAGAAGCCGCCAGCTCAGCGGCGAATTCTCCCTTCCGGAGGCGACCGGATATCTGTCGGGTCTGCTGGTCGCGAGCGACGTGCAGGGAGCGCTCTCCGCGCTGCCGGAACCGCCTGCAGCGTTGTCGGTGCACGTTATCGGCGCGCCGGAACTGACGCGGCACTACGCCGCCGCCTTGGGCAGTCACGGCTGCCACGCCGATGCGGTGGACGGCGCTGCGGCGTCGCTGGCGGGCCTCGCACAAGTGCACCGACGGTTATCGCAGCAGGTCATTGCATGACGCCCGGCGTACCGGCCGGCGAGCCCGCGCTCGTGGCCATTCTGCGCGGCGTCACGCCGGAAAAAGTCGTGGCGATCGCCGATGTGCTGTATGACGCCGGTATTCGCAAGATCGAAGTGCCGTTGAATTCACCCGAACCGTTCGCCAGCATCGCGCGGCTCACTGCCTCGAAAAGGACCGACTGGCTGATCGGTGCCGGCACGGTGCTGCATGTCGATGACGTGCGCCGCACCCACGCGGCCGGGGGCCGCCTCATCGTGTCGCCGAATTGCAATACCGTTGTCATCCGCGACGCCTTGCAGCTTGGCATGGAAGTGATGCCGGGCATCGCCACCGCCACGGATGCTTTCAACGCCATTGACGCCGGCGCCAAGCACATCAAGCTATTTCCCGCGGGGACCTACGGACCCAGGCATCTGGAGGCGCTGCGCGCCGTGCTGCCGGCGGATGTCGGCGTGTTTCCGGTCGGCGGCATCGGCGCCCAGGATATCCCAGGCTGGCTCAGCGCCGGCGCGGCCGGGTTCGGCTTCGGTTCCGAGATTTTCCGTCCCGACTACACTCTCGCGGAGATCGAGCAGCGCGCCAGGCAATTGGTGCGAACCCTGCAAGAAGCGCGCAGTCGGATCGGCCGGCGATAGCGGCGGCTTACGGCATGATGAAGATCTGGCGGCACAAGAAGATAAGGAAGCGCTCGTGAAACTCCCCTCCCTCGATCTTGCAATCATCGCGATTTATGCCGTCTCGATCTTTGCCCTGGCGCAGTGGGTGTCGCGCGAGAAGGGTGCGCATAAGAAAGATGCGCAGGACTACTTTCTCGCCGGTCGCACGCTGCCCTGGTGGGCCATCGGCACGTCGCTGATCGCCGCGAACATTTCCGCCGAGCAAATCATCGGCATGTCCGGCTCGGGCTATGTCATCGGCCTCGGGATTGCCTCCTACGAATGGATGGCGGCGCTCACGCTCATCATCGTCGGCAAGTATTTCCTGCCGATCTTCCTGAAGAACGGCATCTACACCATGCCGGAATTCCTGGAACGGCGCTACAGCACCAAAGTCCGCACGGTCATGGCGATCTTCTGGCTGGGCGTCTACGTCTTCGTGAATCTGACGGCAATCCTGTGGTTGGGGGCGACGGCGGTGCATACGGTCACCGGTATCGACGTGCAGATCGCGCTCCTGGCACTCGGGCTATTCGCCGGCGCCTACGCCCTGTACGGCGGGCTCAAGGCGGTGGCTTTGACGGACATCGTCCAGGTCTCGCTCTTGGTGCTCGGCGGCCTCGTCATCAGCTACATCGCACTCAACAAGATATCCGGGGCCACGGGCGTTGTCGCCGGATTCCATGAGTTGACGCAGCGCTTTCCCGACAAGTTCCACATGATCCTGCCGAAGGACAATCCGAACTACAAGGATCTGCCGGGATTGTCGGTTTTGCTCGGCGGAATGTGGGTAATGAACATCTCCTACTGGGGCTTCAATCAGTACATCATTCAACGGGCGCTGGCCGCCAAAAACATCCGCGAAGCCCAGAAGGGCATCGTGCTCGCCGCCTTCTTGAAATTGTTGATGCCGGTGATCATCGTTCTGCCCGGGATCGCGGCCGCGGCTCTGGCACCGGATCTTGCACGCCCGGACGAAGCCTACCCGCATCTGATGGCGATGCTGCCCACGGGCCTTCTGGGTCTGGTGTTCGCGGCGCTGATCGCCGCGATCGTGGCCTCGATGGGTTCCAAGATCAATTCCATCGCCACGATCTTCACCATGGACGTGTACCGGCCGCTGCGCCCGCAGACCTCGCAGCGCAACCTGGTGCTGATCGGCCGGATCACGGCCGCGGTGGCGCTCACCGTCGCAATCTTGATGGCGAAGCCGTTGCTCGGCAACTTCACCCAGGCATTCCAGTACATACAGGAGTTCACCGGCTTTTTTACTCCCGGCATTTGCGTCATCTTCCTGCTCGGCATGTTTTGGGAGCGCTGCACGGCACTCGGCGCGATGGCGGCTGCCATCGCCTCCGTACTGCTCTCGGGCGCGCTCTATTTGGGCTGGCCCTCGCTGCCGTTCATGGATCGTGTCGGTCTGGTGTTCGTGGCGTGCTTCGGCGTCGCAATCGTGCTCTCGCTCCTGCAGGCACCCAGGCAATCCGCCCTCAGAGTGGATCTCAAACAGGTGGATTACTCGACGAACATGGGGTTCAATGTGGCGGCACTGGTGATCACCGCAATTTTGGTCGGACTTTACACCGTTTGGTGGTAGGCGAAGCTAGGTCAGCATGACGGCACTCGCGCCAATCGACATCTTCCGCGTGGCGAATATCGTCGGCGAGGGCATCCTCTGGGACTGGCGCCGGCAGAGGTTGTGGTGGACCGACATCCAGGGGCGACAGCTGCACCGGTTTGACTGGATCAACGCGGCCCTGGATGTCATGGATACTCCCGATCGGGTCGGATCGTTTGGCTTGATCGCCGGCAGCGATCGGTTGATTACCGCCTTCGCCGGCGGCATCGCGCTCTACGACGTCGATCGGCAATCCGTCGATTGGCTGCCGCGGCAACCGGTGCTCGGCGCCGGCGTACGCTTCAATGACGGCCGGGTCGACCGCCGCGGCCGTTTCTGGAGCGGCACCATGGTGGAAGGAGAGCAGAGCGATGCGAGCGCGTGTTTGTACTCCGTCGACGGCACCGGCGCGGTGACGTGCCAGGCGCGCGGCATCCGCATTTCGAACGGCCTGTGCCACAGCCCCGACGGAAAGTGGCTGTATTTTGCGGATTCACCGACACGGACGATCTTTGAGTACCAGCTGCTCGAACCGGAGGGAACGTTGGGACCACGCCGCGTATTTGCACAGACGCCCGAGGGCGCCTTTCCGGACGGTGCAGCCGTCGACGCCGACGGCTGCGTATGGAGTGCGCACTGGGGCGCCGGTTGCATCGTGCGCTACACCCCCGACGGCCGGATCGACCGCACATTGCGGGTGCCGACCTGCCAGCCAAGCTGCGTTTGCTTCGCCGGGCCCGATCTTGACGTGCTCTGCATCACCAGTGCGCGCGAAGGTCTCGACGCTGCAACCTTGCACGCCGAGCCGCACGCCGGCGACGTGTTTTTATATCATGCTGGCGTGCAAGGGCTGCCTGAGTCAGAGTACCGGCTATGACCGCTTCCGTACGTGGACAAAACCTCACTTACAGCGTGGCGGACAGCCTCGGCGCGGCAATCGTCACCGGCGTCTACACGGCCGCCAATCCGATGCCCATCGAGGCCGAACTGTGCGAGCAGTATGGCGCGAGCCGCTCGGTCGTGCGCGAGGCCGTCAAAATGCTCACCGCCAAGGGCTTGCTGGGGTCCCGGCCGCGGCTCGGAACATGGGTGCAGCCGGAAACGAATTGGAATCTGCTCGACCCCGATGTTCTCGGATGGCTCCTGGAGCGGAAATTCTCGGCACCGCTGCTCATCGAGTTCACCGAACTGCGGCTGGCGGTGGAGCCGGGCGCGGCGGTGCTCGCGGCGCGGGTGGCGGGGCCCGAGGAAAAAGCGGCCATTCGCAATGCGATCGATCGCATGCAGGCGGCCGAGCGCGGCGACGGAGATCCGCTGGAGCCCGACATCGCCTTTCATGTCGCCGTGCTGCGCGCGAGCCGCAATCGGTTTTATGCGCAATTGACGGGATTCACCGCCACGGCGCTGCGTATCAGCATCCGCATGACGAACCGCTACAAGGGCGTGCGGCTGGCGAGCGTGGCCGATCACAAGAAGGTCGCGGATGCGATCATCGCCGGCAGGGCCGCCGCGGCCGGCGAGGCGATGCGCAAGCTCATCCAGGAGGCACTGGATCTCATCACGAAACGCGAGGCTCAGCAGGTGGCACGCCGCCTCTCGGCCGGCGCCAACCGGTAGACTCGTGGGAAGAATCAAGATTGCCATCGTCGGCCTGGGCAAGATCGCCCGCGACCAACACATTCCTTCCCTTCGAGCGGGCGATGCGTTCGAGCTGATCGCCGTTGCCAGCCCTCACCATCAACTCGACGGGACGCCGAGCTTCGGCGACCTGGCGGCACTGCTGCACGCGGTCCCCGAGGTTGAAGCGGTGGCGCTGTGCACGACGCCGCAGGTGCGCTACGAACTCGCCCGCTACGCTCTGGAACGCGGACGGCACGTCCTCCTGGAAAAACCGCCGGGCGTAGCGGTCAGCGAGGTGCTGGCGCTCGTCGATCTTGCCAAAGAGCAGAATGTGGGGCTGTTCGCCTCCTGGCACTCGCGTCACGCCCGCGCCGTCGAGCCGGCCCGCAATTGGCTCGCCGGCCGCAAAACTCTCGGCGCGACGATCACGTGGAAAGAGGACGTGCGGGTCTGGCATCCCGGCCAACCGTGGATCTGGCAGGCCGGCGGTCTGGGCGTGTTCGACCCGGGCATCAATGCGCTGTCGATACTGACCCGCATCATACCCGGCTCCCTCGCGCTGAAAAGCGCGGAACTTTCCTACCCCCGCAACTGCGAAACGCCGATCGCCGCGCGCCTGCTGCTGACCGACTCACGCGGCGCTGCGGCGCAAGTCGAGTTGGACTTTCGGCAGACGGGACGCCAAACCTGGGACATCGAGGTCGACACGGATGCCGGCCGGCTGCGCCTGTCCTCCGGCGGCGCCGTGATGACGGTGGACGAGCGGGCGGTGGAAACCGTGGAAACTTCCGAATACGGGAGTCTGTACGCGCATTTCGCCACCCTCGTCCGCCGGCGCGCCATCGATGTGGACTGCGCACCCTTGCAGCTGGTGGCCGACGCCTTTTTGTGCGGTCGGCGCGTCGAGGTCGAGCCGTTTATCGAGTGATCTGTCCGACGTAGACGGCAAACGGCGGCAAATTCAATTTCTGCCGTGCGGACGGGCCCTCTTCGACGCCGGGCGTGCGCAACAGCGTCTTCATTCGCCCTTGCGGAAAGCCGGGCACTCCCACCTCCACCGATTGCTCCGTCGCCGACATATTGAGCAGCACCAGCACCGCCTGGTGCCGGTATTCGCGTGCAAAGCTGAGCACGTTCGGATCGGTCTCGTTCAGTGCGACGTAGTTTCCGTCGAGCAGAGCGCGATTGGTATGGCGCAGCCGGAGCAGATGACGGTAGAAATTGAGGACCGAGTCCGGATCGGCCAATTCGCTCGCGACGTTGCGCGTCGTCGCGCTGGACGGCACGGGCAGCCATGGCGTGCCTCTGGTGAAACCCGCGTTCGCTGCAGCCGTCCACTGCATCGGCGTGCGCTCGCCGTCGCGGCCTTTTTCCTGCGGCCAGCCGAGACGGCCGATCGGATCCTTGACCTCCTCGCGGCGGGTCGGGTCGGTGTTCGTCATACCGAGCTCTTCGCCGTAGTACATGATCGGCGTGCCGCGCAGCGTCAGATACAGACCCGCCAGGAGTTTCGCGAGCGCGTCGTCATGCCGGCCGTCCCCGTAACGACTGACGGGACGCGGAATGTCGTGATTGCTGATCACGTAAACCGGCCAGCCGCCGGTGGACTCAACCGCTGCGATCTGCCCCCGATATTCAGCGGCCGAGAATACTTTTATGTTGGTGAACAGATAATCCATCGGCATCTGCACACCCGGACGCTTGCCGCCGTAGTACTCCTTGAGTTCGGAGATGTCCTTCGGATTGGTCTCGCCGATCAGCACCGCACCATAACGGTCGGCCTGCGCGCGCAATTCCTGCAGGATGTCGTTGTTCGGGGCGAGTTTCTGGTTGTTCTCGTTCCGCATGTTCGGATCGCCGTAGCGGTTCGTTCCCGGCAGCACCGGATTGTCGCGAAGTTGCGAATCCTCAAACAGCGTATCGACCGCGTCGAGCCGGAATCCGGCGACGCCGCGCCGATACCACCAGAGCGTCGTGTCGAACATTTCCCGTTTCACTTCCGGATTGCGCCAATTCAGGTCGGGCTGCTGCGGATAGAAGAAATGGTAGTAGTACTGGCCGCTGGTCGCGTCGTATTCCCAGGCGGAATGCCCGAACAAGGCCAGCCAATTGTTCGGGGGCACGCCGGCAGCCTTGCCATCGCGCCAGATGTACCAGTCGCGGTGACGCGATGTGCGGGAGGATTTCGAATCCATGAACCACCGGTGTTGGTCGGACGTATGGTTCATGACGAAGTCGAGCAGGATGCGAATCCCGTGCTGATGCGCGTCCTTGACCAGACGGTCGAAGTCCCGGAGCGTACCGTACATGGGATCGATGTCCCGGTAGTCGGCCACGTCGTAGCCGAAATCGACCTGCGGCGAGGGAAAGCATGGCGTGATCCACAGTGCATCCACGCCAAGATCGCGCAGGTAATCGAGCTTGCCGGTGATGCCGTTGAGGTCTCCGACGCCATCGTCGTTGCTGTCGGCAAAGCTGCGAGGATAGAGTTCGTAGAATACGGCATGTTGCCACCACTGATGCCCTTCGGCGTCGACCGTTCGCTGCGCAACGGGGTTGGGTTGCGCCGCGCTCGCGACCGTAACCGCGGGTGGTTGCAGACACAGCCCGGCAAAGCCGAGCGCTATTCCGCACAACTGTTTGGTTTGCCGGCGCATCAAATTTTCTGAAGGCCGTAGCGCCGCACTTTCGAGAGCAACTCGCGGTTGCCAGGCAGGGTCCCGGTGAGAGCCCTGGCGTATTTGGCCGCCTCGTCCATCTTCTCTCGCGCCATGATTCGGTCACGGTCGTTCAGCAGCCAGGGAGCCGGCTCAGTCCGAAATCCCATCCCGTAGAGGATGTATTGATAGCTCGCCGCCGAGAACACTTCCTCACGATGCGAGAAGTCCTCGTGCCACGGGCAATGGTCCCGCCAGTATTCCAGGCATTCGCGCAGGCTGTCTGGAATCGATTCGCGAGTTCGATTGTCGCTCCAGAAAGGAGAGTCGGTCCGTCGGCTCAGCACATAGTGCAGCTTGAGGAAGTCGACGATGCGCTCCCAGCGATAACGAAAAGTGTCGTTGAACAGTCGAGCCGCCTGGCGCATGCCGCCGCCGCAACTCGGCAGCAGGTTTGCAATTGACTTGGCCGACAGCTCGATCATGACGATGGCCGACGCCTCGAGAGGCTCGAGGAAACCGGCAGACAGTCCCACCGCGACGCAGTTACGGGTCCAGAATTCCCGGCGATATCCCGAATTGATGTCGATTTTTCGGAAGCTCAAATCCCGCGACGCATCGCCTCGCGCACCGAGATAGTTCTTCAGCTCCTCGAGCGCGCCCTCGTCCGACACATGACGGCTGGAAAATACATACCCGACGCCGCGGCGGGTCGTGAGCCCGATGTCCCACACCCAGCCCGATGACTGCGCAGTGGCCACGGTCGTCGAGGTGATCGCGGTGTCGTCGGTTGGATACGGAATCTGGACCGCCCATGCCTTGTCGATAAAGAGCACGTCCTTCTGCGGAAGAAACGGGATGCCGAAGTGCTTGCCGATCAATAGCGCGGAAAACCCGCTGCAATCGATGAACAGATCCGCGCTCAGCGACTCGCCGGTCTTCGTCACCAAGTGCGAAATGTCTCCCGAGTCCTTGGATTCGACCCGAACGATCTCGTCAACCACGTGCCTGACGCCGAGCTTGTCGACACAGTGCCTCTGGAGAAAAGGCGCGAATTTGCCGGCGTCCAGGTGGTAGGCGTAATTCGCCAGACCGGTGAATTCGGGTGTCGTGATCTGCTTGGGCGCCAAGGCCCGGCTGCAGACCGCCGGCTGAAAACACATGCTGGCCGCGAAACTTTGGTCCCGCGGATCCTCCAACCAGTAGGGAGCGAGATTACACTCTTCGTAGCCGGCCGGCAGCGTGAATGGATGGTAGTAAGCGTCCATATCGCCGCCGTCTACCCACCTCACGAAGTGCGATCCTTGCTTGAACGACGCATCGCACTCACGGAGAAAATCGGTCTCGGTAACGCCGATCTGTTTCAACGTGGCCCGAATCGTCGGCCAAGTACCTTCACCGACGCCGATCGGCGGCTGCCCCCGCGACTCGATGAGGGTGACCGCAAATCCGTCCTCGCCGCGTTGCGGAAAACGCGACGCGAGTACCCCGGCGGTGATCCAGCCGGCGGTGCCGCCCCCGACGACCACGACTTTTCGGACCGGAGGCAGTTCAGCCCGGGCCGGCATTTTGCACCCCGGGGCGCCGCGGCCCAGTAACACCGCTCAACCACCGGTTCTTGCGAGCGACCAGAGCCGACACTTGCGAGATCGACGCCATCTGAAAGTACATCCATTCGAGAAACTCGCGATCGCGCAACTCCGCCAATTGCGCCGCAGGCAATGCCTTGAGCGCAGCGGCGGCTATCCAGTAAAGACCCTGCAATTTGGTCTCGCTCCCGTCGACGAACTCGATCTCGATCTGCACGGGCTCGATCAAGCTGAGTTCCGTCAGCCGGGCGGTGAACGCGTAAGTATCCTTGGCTCCCGCAACCAGCACCGATAGCATCGATGTGATGTCTTGCAAGAATTTTGTCGGTTGGCCGTCTTCCAGGAATAGGCGTTCACCCTCCGGCGATTGAACGGTCTGGCTAAGATCGATCGCCACCTCGAGAGAGGCCGGTTTGCCTTCAGAATCCGCCGCGCGGCGGGTGATCAGCGAGAACGGCTGACGCTGGATCTGCAGCGGCACGTAAGCAGCATCCCAGCGACCGTCCACGAAGAACAAGTTCTCTTGAGGTTGGAAACCGAGCAGCGCGGAAGGCTCGAATCGACCCGTTTCCATGTTTTTGGTGTAGAAGATCGGATAATGCGCCAGGAGTCGCGGAAATTCTCGAGGGATCACGCTGATCGCGTTGACTTCCGCGTTCTCCCGCGTCGGCCGCGTGGCGGCAATGCGGACATCCCGGTGAATCTGACTATTAAGAACTACTCGGTCGACCACTTTCGCCTCCAGCCCGTCCGAAGATTATAGCGCGCATTCCTACGTCTTCGTCGGCGGGTAACGAACGAGCCGCGCAAGTCGCGCTACAATAGGTTCATTGCTCACCGCGGGTGCTTCGAATATGCGTGTCGAACCAAAAAAGGCGGAGGAGTGGGAAGATGTCGATGCGCTTATATTCAAGAACACGATAAAGACACGGGATCACCCGGCGGTACTGCGCGGTCTGGTGCGGGCCTGGCCGGCGACCCAGGCGGGCCTTGAATCGGCGCACTCGCTCACCGCCTATCTCAAGACATTCGACAGTGGCCATGCTGCGCCCATGTTCGAAGGACCCGCATCCATCGAGGGACGATTCTTCTATAACGACACGCTGGACGGTTTCAATTTCGAGTCCAAACGGGCGCTACTCAGCGATGTACTGGAACGGCTTTGCCAGGAATTAGGGAACCGGTCCGCGCCGGCGCTCTACTCGGGTTCCGTGTCATTGCCGATTTATCTTCCGGGTTTTTCCGATGCCAACCATATCCGCAGCCTGGTAACCGCCGAGTCGGTGCGCGAGTCGATCTGGATCGGAAACCGTACCCGCATTGCGGCGCATTTCGACCATATCGAAAACCTGGCCTGTGTCGTCGGCGGGCGCCGCCGCTTCACCATGTTTCCGCCTGACCAGATCAGAAATCTCTATGTGGGCCCGCTCGATTTCACCCCGGCGGGTCAGCCCATCACTCTGGTTGATATTCGCAATCCTGACCTCGAGCGTTTTCCCCGCTATGCCGAGGCGGCGGAAGTCGCCTTGGTCGCCGAGCTCGCCCCCGGCGACGCGGTCTACATTCCCGCACTGTGGTGGCACAATGTCGAGGCGCTCGAAGACTTCAATGTACTCGTCAACTATTGGTGGCGCGATGTTCCGGATTACTTCGACTCACCGTCGAACGCTCTCCTGCACAGCCTGTTGACCTTGAAGGGTCTGCCGCCCTCGCAGCGACGCGGCTGGAAAGCCCTGTTCGACTACCTGATTTTCCAATCAGACGGCCCGGCGCTCGAGCATCTGCCGCCTCATGCGCGGGGGCTTTTCGGAGACCTCACGCCGGCGAAGGCGGAACGCATTCGCGCGATTTTGCTGAAGAATTTAAATCGCCCGTCGACCTAAGACCTTCGAGCCGCCGGGGCCGCCCCCGGAAGGAGGCGGCCTCGGAGACCGAGGCGACTATAGCACGACGCGAAAGCCGACCTGGTAGCGGGCGAAACCCTCGGAAGCAGAATAAAACTGCTCGGTATAGCGGCCGTACTGATGCGTCGACGCCGACGTGAGGTTGATGCCGTCGAAGAACACGGAAAAGTGCTGGGTAATATCGTAGCTTGCACTCATATCAAGCTGGCCGTACGCCGCCGTGTACACCGGCTCGTTGTTCTGGTCGGTCTGGTTCAAACCACTCAAGAATGCGCCGCGATGGCTGTACGCCACGCGAGTCTGGAAGCCGTATTTCTCGAAGAACCCCACGACGTTGTAAGAACGGCTGAGGCCCGTCAGTGCGAACTGGTTACCGATGGTCAGCGAGTTCCAGGGGGCGCCGCCGCTCGGCAGAGACCAGTTGGCCTGCAGACCGAAGCCGGTGTCCCAGAACATATGCTGTACCGAGAACTCGAATCCGTGGATATCGGTCTTGTTGCCGTTGGTCGGCGCGGTGACATCCCATATCACCAGAGGGTCCCCGGGCTGCCCCAGGAAAGGACCCAATGATCCAGTGTCCTTTTGTATCTGCGCGTATACGTTCTGCGCCGACGGAGCCGTACCGGCGGCCTGCAGTTCGGCAATCGCCTTGGTGGCCAGCGCTCCCGCGTTCGGGTCCGTGATGCCGAACAGAGGCTGCTGGGTGGTGACCTGGGTCAGGAAGTTCGTGACGTGCTTGGTGAACCAGTTGGCCGCCACGTAGCTGCCCGGTGAGTAATACCACTCCGCCCCCAGGTCGATGTTATTCGACTCGTAGGGCAGCAGACCCGGATTGCCGGCGGTGGCCGTGCGCGAGCCCGGCTTCGGCGTGACGGTCACCGAGGTGGTACCGACCATCGAGGCCAGATCGGAACGAGAGATGGTTTTGCTGTACGAGCCGCGCAGCAACACATCCGGCACTACCTGCAGACTCATGTCTAAGCTGGGCAGGAACTCGTTATAGGATGTCTTGATGTCGCTGTACGTAGCATTCGCCGCGTAGTTCGTGCTGAATTCCGTGGGATTGTTCCACTGAATCGATGTCGGAACTTTTTGCAGACTTTGGGCAGTCACGGTGCTCTTCTCGTACCGCACTCCAGCCAGTGCCTTAAACGGCATCCCGTCGAAGGTAGTACTAAAAGCCATCTGCACAAACGGCGCCGGCGTGTCCTCCTTGATGTGATCATCGTTCGTCGGCGATGTGTTTTGGGCGAAGACATACGCGGGGAAGTTGCCGTCCGGCGTTCCGTTGGCGTTCGGCCTTCCGCCGCCTTGCGTGGCTGCGATGGCGCTGGCCAAGCTGAACGAATAGAAATACGGGACCTGGATGCCGCACGCGCCGCCGGAAAACTGCTTGAGAATACTGCAGCTCGACACCTTGGTGAAGGCGCTCGCCGGGATCAAACCCTGGTCCACGGGATTGTAGTAGCCCCACGCGAAGTTACCGCTGTTGAAGGTCTCGGCCCTCGTGGTCATGCGCTTCACATCGATGCCGGCCTTGATGCTCTTCAAGCCGCTGTCCGAATCGCCGTTCTTCCACGTGGTATCGAGGAGGACCTCTTCGACCACCGTCCTGAAAGTGCTCTGGTTGGCCTGGCCGAACAGCGGTTCGATCGTATTCGTGCCAAGGTTGCTCATGGTGTACGGTGGAGCGTAGATCCAGGACGTGGTCGGAATCTGGTTTGCGGCCGCGGCGATACCGGCACACGGGCCGCCCGCCGGGAACGCGGGACCCATCGTAAAGCACTTGTTGAGCGACGTTGCCGACTGCGGGATTTGACCCACAATACCGAAATTGTCGGTACCCAAAGCACCGCCGCCCGAATCGGCCGTGGAATGGTGAGCGTCGAGGTTGACCGAAATGTTGTCCGACGCCTGCCACTTCAAGTTCAGGCCGGCGGAGCCGTTCTGGTTCATGGTTTCATCGTTGGTGGCGAAATACGAGTCGTCGCTGCCGGTATCGACGAGGTTGGTTACGGTACCGTGGGGGTTGATGATGGCGCTGATGGGGTTGTTACCGTAGTCGAACCAAGCGCCGAAGGTGTGCGTCTGATTCATGTCTTTGTAGAACGTATACGTGTAATCCGCCGTCACGACCAGCGAATCGACCGGCTTGAATTGCAGCACGGCCTGGCCGTTTACGCGTTCGCGCTGGTGATCGACCACTCCCCAGCCTTCGTTGCGGGGCGCCCAAGTGTTGCCGTCGGGATTCGTGTTGTTGTTGACCACGCCCGCTTGGCCGGGGGTAAACTGGTTCTGGAGCCAGCCGTTGATGTTCGCGTTCTGTTCCTGGCTGTTGCGCTTGGAATAGGAACCATTGACCAAAAAACCCACCCGGTCGTCGAAGAATGTATCGCTGAACAGACCGGAGAATTCCGGCGTGACCTTGGCGCCGACTTTGCTGGACGTGTCATCGGTGGCCTTCGCCGAAAACGTCGCCCGCATCGAATTAAAATCGAAGGGACGCGCGGTGGTGATGTTGATGGTCGAACCGATGCCGCCGCTCGCCACATCGGGGCGGCCGGTCTTGTACACCGTGATTCCCGAAATGCCGTCGGCAGAGAGATTTTCAAAGTCGAACGAACGCGTCGCCCTTGCACCGCCCGGTGCGAGATTTCCCGGCATGGAGCGGCCGTTCAAAGTGACCAGATTGAATTCCGGACCGAAGCCGCGCACCGTCACGCGCGAGCCTTCATTATTCTGGCGGTCGATGGTCACGCCGGGAATGCGCTGAATGGATTCGGCGAGGTTCGTGTCCGGGAATTTCCCGATGTCCTCGGTGGTAATGGCGTCGACGATCCCGCTCGAATCGCGCTTGATGGTCTCGTTGGTCACCAGCGACTGGCGTAGGCCGGTCACCACGATCTCCCCGAGGCTCTCCGTCGGCGCGACCGCGGCGTCGGTCGCCACCGTGGCATCGGCCATCGCTCCTGAGCAATACATCGCTATCAGGACGGCCAGAGGCTTCATGGCAACAGGTGCTGACGGATGCTGCGTCTTTCTCGAGGCGCACGAACGCGTGGACTTCTTCAAGGTACTCCCCCTCCCGTTTGCCGGGACCATGTTCATTCTGTGTCGACGTCGACCGTCGATTCTGCGCAAGCGGTTTCTGAAACCGGTTGCAGGGATGATTCTGCCGCTGTAAATTTTAAAATGCAAGAGGGCCAAACGCCTTAAACCATGGCTTTGGCGGAGAAGCTACGCTACCCTACCCTTGACACCGGACGGTCCCTGCAAGCAGCATTCCTGAAACCGGTTGCAAATATACGGGCTCAAGACCCGTCTGTGGCGTTGGGAGGGGGATATGAGTCGCACACTTCAGCACCTTGGGCCGCGGGCCCGCGCATGACCAGCGACCAATTCAAACTCGTTCGCATCGCCTCCACGGTGGCGCTGGGCGGGTTTCTGGTCGGATTCGACGCCACGGTCATCTCCGGCGCCGTGCCCTTTGTCCGCGACTATTTTGGCTTGAGCGGCTCGGCCGGCAGCCTCAAACTCGGCTGGGCGGTGAGTTGTCTCGGTTGGGGCGCGATGGCCGGAAACCTTGCGGCCGGCCGCCTGAGCGACCGCTTCGGGCGCAGAAGTGTGCTGCTGTTGACCGCGGTTCTATTTCTTGCGTCTTCCTTGGCAGCGGCGCTATCCACCCGCTTTGCGGTGTTCGTGGCGGCACGGATCTGCGGCGGTCTCGGGGTCGGGGCGGCAATCCTCACGGCCCCCGTGTACATCGCGGAGCTCGCACCGGCCCGCAGCCGCGGAAGCCTGGTCTCCCTCAATCAGTTGATGATCGTCATCGGCATCTCGATCTCGTTCTTCTCGAATTACTTCCTGCTGTCGCTGGGCGCGGACAGCTGGCGTTGGATGCTGGGCGTTCAGGCGCTGCCCGCCGCATCATATTTCTTGCTGCTGACCTTGGTGCCCGAGAGCCCGCGATGGCTCTTGAGCCAGGGCCGCAAGGAAGGCGCGCTCGCGGCGCTTTCCGCGATTCAGGGCACCGCCGCCTCTCAACGGGAACTTGAAATCATGGAGGCGAACCTCGGCAAGCAATCGCGTCATTTTGGCGTCCGCGAACTGCTCACAGGGCGCTTGAGACGCGTCATGATATTCGGTCTCGCCATCGCGTTCTTCCAACAGGCCACCGGCATCAACGCGATCTTCTACTACCTGCCCACCATCTTCGCCCAGTCCGGCGGTGAACTCTCGACGTCCTTCGCCCAGTCGGTGTTGGTGGGTCTGGTCAATGTCGCGATGACATTCGTGGCAATCTGGTTGATCGATCGTCTGGGCCGCAAGCCGCTTCTCGGCATCGGGCTCATCGGTATGACCTTGTCGCTGCTGACCATATGCTGGGCGTTTCAAGCAGCCCATGCGTCGCCCGGAGCCGGCTCGCCGGCCGGCCATCAAAACCTGGTGCTGATTGCCATCATCACCTACGTTGCCTCCTTCGCAATCTCCCTGGGGCCCGTGATGTGGGTGCTGTTGTCCGAGATTTTCCCCAATGAAGAGCGGGCATCGGCGATTTCAGTCGTGGGATTTTGGAACTCCCTGGTCAGCGCCAGCGTCACACTGCTCTTTCCCATGGAGCTCGCAGCCTGGGGTCCCGCGGGTACGTTTCTCGCCTACGGATTGCTCGCCGCCGCCGGCTTCGCGTTCATCATGGTGCTGGCGCCCGAGACCAAGGGTAAGACACTCGAGGAATTGGAAGGGATTCTCACGCAGCCGAAGCAGGTTGTAGGCTCGTGAGCACGGAGAGAAAGATGAAATCCAAATTTCCGGCGCCGACTCCCGGCAAGAGCGGCCCCCGGCCGCGCCGGTCGGCCACGCTCAGAATGGTTGCCCGAGAAGCGGGTGTCTCCGCCAGTACCGTGTCGCGGATCATCAACGGCACGGTCAATGTGAGCAATGGCCTCAAGCATGCCGTCGAAGCGGCGATCGTCAAGTTCGATTTTCGGCCGAACGCCGCGGCGCGTGGCTTGGCGCTCGGCAAGACGCTGACCATAGGCGTCGTCGCACAAGCGATCGACAGTCCGTTCTATGGCGAGGGTCTGCGTGGAATCGAAGCCTGTCTACGGCAGCGCGGCTATGCGCCGCTGTTCATGAGCGGCAATTGGCACGAAGAGGACGAGGAACGCTGCATGCGGGAGTTTGTCGCCCGCGGCGTCGATGGGATCATCGTCTTTGCCGGGCGCCTCAGCGATGTAAGACTCAAGAGCTACGCCAAGGAAGTGTCGATCGTGGTCACGGGCCGCCGCCTGCGGGGCCCAGGGCTGTTCAGCCTGCAGATCGACGATCGCCATGGAGCGATGCTGGCCATGCGCCACCTGATCGAGAGCGGGCACCGCAAGATCGCCTTCATCGCCGGGTCCGAAAATCATCCGGACGCCGTGGAAAGGTTGAAGGGATACAAGAGAGCGCTCGAGGACGCCGGAATCGATTTCGACCCCAAACTGGTGGCCGTCGGCGACTGGCACGAGGAAGGCGGACTGCGGGCAACACGCGAACTGCTCGGCTCGAAGGCCGGCTTCACCGCGCTCTTTTGCGTGAACGACCAAACGGCCTATGGCGCATGCCTCGCGCTCTACCGCCAAGGGCTCTCGGTGCCGGGCGACGTGTCGGTGATCGGTTTCGACGACTTACCGTCATCTGCGTACCGCCTTCCACCGCTCACCAGCGTACGACAATCGGTCGGCGAACTCGGCGATCGGTCCGCGCAGGCGATTCTTCAGCTCGTCGCCGGACGGCGGCCGCGCATCGATCCTCCGCCCGTCGAACTGGTGATCCGTGAGTCGACGGATCGCTGCGGGCGAAAGGGCTGAAACGACATCGGCTGAGCGGCAGGATTCGGTACTCTCCAGCAACAAAAAGACGGCCTTGATAATGAATGACATTCAATCCCTCGATGAGCTTTCCAATCGCTTCCCAAAGAGTTTCGTGTGGGGCGTTGCCAGCAGCGCCTTTCAGATCGAGGGTGCCGCGGCCGCCGACGGCAAGGGGGCTTCGATTTGGGACGAGTTTTGCCGTGTCCCCGGCGTCATCGCCGACGGCTCCGACGGAAGGATCGCGTGCGATCACTACAATCGGCTCGAGTCGGACCTCGACCTGATCGCCGGGCTCGGGGTTGGAGCGTACCGCTTCTCGATCTCATGGCCGCGAATTCAGCCGACGGGATCCGGTAAAGTCGCCGGATGCGGTTTCGATTTCTACAATCGGCTGGTCGACGGATTGCTCGCCCGCGGCATTGAACCTTTTGCGACGCTCTACCACTGGGACCTGCCCGCCCTTCTGCAGCGCGAACACAACGGGTGGGCGGATCGAAACACGGCTTACCGGTTCGCGGACTACGCCGCGCTCGTCGCAGAGCGGCTGGGCGATCGCGTACGCTCGTTCGCGACTCACAACGAACCGTGGGTCACGGCGACGCTCGGTCACGAATTGGGGCATTTCGCGCCGGGAGTGAGGGACCGGGCGGTGGCGATGCAGGTATCCCATCATTGTTTGTTGAGCCATGGGCTGGCCATGAAGGCCATGCGCAGCTCGCGCAGCGATCTCGACGTGGGCATTGTCCTCAATCTGTCTCCGGTCTATTCAGCGAGCGACTCGCCGGCCGATACGACGCTCGCCTCGCGCGAGGATGGATTGCTGGTTCGTTGGTACATGGACGCCTTGCTGCGCGGGGAGTATCCAACGGACATTCTGGAATATCTCGCGGCAGATGCGCCGGACGTCCACGATGGAGACGCCCAATTGATTGCTCAGCCGCTCGATTTTCTCGGTGTGAACTACTACTACCCGATCATATCCAACGCGGGACGGCCATTTTCTCCCGCCCGCGAAGGCGCAGCCGTCACCGACATGGGTTGGGAAGTGGCGCCTGCAAACTTGACAGACTTGCTGCTCCGCCTGGATCGCGACTACGACCCTCCGCCGCTGTTCATCACCGAAAACGGCGCCGCCTATCGGGATCTGGTCATCGACGGAGGCATCGGGGATGAAGATCGGCGCGCCTACATTGAATCTCACATCCGCGCCATCGCCGACGCCATCGATCTGGGTGTCGATGTGCGCGGCTACTTCGTTTGGTCCTTGCTCGATAACTTCGAATGGGCTGCGGGTTACACCAAGCGCTTTGGGATCTATTATGTCGACTATCAGACGCAGGCTCGCATTTTGAAGCGAAGCGGTTTTTGGTACAAGGACCTGGCCGCCGCGTTCAATCGCACGCGCGGCGGCGGGAGCGCCGGTGAACGCCCGGCCGGTAACACTCCGTGATTTTCTCGAGGCTATCATGAACTTCCGTTCACCGTTCCTTGGTCTTGCCATGCTCCTATTTGCGCATGGAGCGTGCCTGGCACAGCCAACCGCGACTCAATCCCTGCCATGGATGGACGCCTCGCTGTCGCCCGACCTGCGCGCCGACCTGGTGATACAGCAACTGACGCTCGATGAAAAAATTCAGCTGGTGCACGGCATCGGCTGGGGGCCATTGGTCCCGGGTAAACCGATTCCGCCGGACAACAATGGCGGTGCCGGGGAGATATTGGGAATCCCACGCCTGGGCATACCGTCCGTGCAGCAGGCGGACTCGGCGGTCGGCGTTCGAATGGCGGCCGAACAAAGCCGCTACGCGACATTGTTGCCCTCCGTGGTGGCGATCGCCTCCGCGTGGGATCCTGAAGCTGCACATCGATACGGTGATGTCATCGGGCGCGAACTCCGCGCGCAGGGCTACAACCAGTCGATCGGCGGCGGCATCAATCTCGCGCGGGATCCGCGCAATGGCCGGCTCTTCGAGTATGCGGGAGAGGATCCGCTCCTGGCCGGTGTCACGGTGGGCCAGATCATTCGCGGCGTCCAAGACAACCGCGTCATGGGCGACATCAAGCATTATGCCTTCAATGATCAGGAAACCGGCCGCACCGTCATCGATGTCCGCATTTCGAAGAAGGCTGCCCGTGAAAGCGATCTCCTGGCATTCGAACTTGGGCTTCGCATCGGTCAACCCTCCTCCGTCATGTGCAGCTACAACAAGGTGATGGGCGATTGGGCGTGTGAGAACGATTGGCTGCTGAATCATGTGCTCAAAGGCTCTTGGCATTTTCCCGGCTTCGTCGTCTCCGATTGGGACGGGACGCACTCCACGGAGAAGGCGGCGATGGCTGGCCTCGACGTGCAGATGCCGGGAGAAGAGTTCTTCGGTGAGGCGCTGAAAAGTGCGGTCATATCCGGGCGGGTTCCCAAGCGGCGTCTCGATGACATGGTGCACCGGGTGCTGCGCTCGATGTTCAGTGCCGGCATCGTCGACCATCCGGCAACTCCGCGGAGTGTGATAGATCCCTTTAGGGGCCTGGAAGATGCCCAGCATATTGCTGAGGAGAGCATCGTTCTGCTGAAGAATGACGGTACGCTTCCCCTGGCTGCCGAATCGGTGCGTTCCATTGCCGTGATCGGCGCGCACGCCGACGTCGGCGTGCTGTCCGGGGGAGGTTCGGCGCAGGTCGATGCACCGGGTGGGAATGCCCTCAGTCCCGCGGCCCCGACCAAATGGGGCGTAGGGGTATACTTTCCTTCGCCGCCGCTGCGATATATTCGCGAGCATGCGAAGGGCGCCGCCGTGAATTTCGACGCGGGCACCAACGCCTCCTCGGCCGCATCGCTGGCGAAGTCTGCGGACGTCGCGGTGGTATTCGCCGATCAGTACATGAGCGAGGGAGGCGACGCCCCGACCCTGTCGCTGCCGGGCAAGCAAAATGAACTCATTTCAGCGGTGGCGGCCGCCAATCCGCACACGATCGTCGTGCTGATCACGGGCAACCCCGTGGCCATGCCATGGATCGATCAGGTCGCCGGAGTGATGGAAGCCTGGTATCCCGGGATTGGCGGCGGCCAGGCCATCGCGAACCTCCTCTTCGGGAGCGTCGTTCCCTCCGGGAAGCTGCCCATCACCTTTGCGAGATCGGAGGCCGATCTGCCGCATGAGCGAATTTTCGGCATGATCCCGCACGACGCCACCGGCGATTCGGCGGGACGTTGGGTTGCAGATGTTCCAAGGCAGCAAGGTTTCCCGGGCGATTACTCTGAAGGCGCGCGACTCGGATACAAGTGGTTCGACTCCGAAGGCCGAAAGCCGCTGTTCCCTTTCGGCCATGGGCTCTCCTATACGAAATTCACATACCGTGGTTTGCACGTCGACCCGGCCGCGAAAACCGCGACATTTACAATTGAAAATACCGGCCCCGTCAGCGGAACGGAGATTGCGGAAGTATATGTCGAACTGCCCAAGGCCGGCGGGGAGCGTTTCCGCCGGCTTGCCGCGTGGCAACGCGTTCCGCTGGACAGCGGCCAACAAAGAACCGTCACGGTCGCGCTCGAGCCATTGGCCATTGCAAGCTTCGACGAGAAGACGGATGCCTGGGCGTGGCTACCGGGCAAATACACGGTGTTCGTCGGAGGATCATCCCGCGACTTGCCGCTGAAGGAGCAGGTCGCGCTCTATTGATCGCGCCGCGGCGTCAGGTGGTAAAGCCGATCCATCGACCGGCTCCCACGATGATGATCCACAGCGTCAGGGAAACACCACCGGCAATCTTGGCAGCGGGAGGCGGTGCGCCGGTATCCCAGCGCTCAACTTGCCGAAGGCTGAGCAGATGAAACCACAGCATGTTTATTCCCGCGAGCGCCAGACAGATCATCTTCAAACGAAACGGCACATCCTCGTAATAGGTCACGGCTTTGGACGAAAATAGCAGCGAACCCGCCAGCGCCGCGGCAATGAAAGCGCACCATGTCCAGGGCAACGCCTGCGCCATCACCTCCCTCACCGGGCGCTGTCGGTTGGTAAGTCCGAGCAGTCGAAGGTCCACCATCGATATCGAACCGATCACCAATACCAAGGCCAGCACGTGTACAGTCTCGATCGTCGGAAACAACCAGTTCGATTCACTGATTTCGGACGGCAAGCTCAAGTTTTGCAGCCATTCGCAGGCCTCTTTGATGGTCATTGACGACGCCTAGATATAGGCGATCCAACGCCCGGCCACAACGATACTCACCCCCAGCAGCAGCGAAAGCGCACCAATCGCGCGCGCCGCAACTCGGCGCCCCGGCGACTCCGTCCAGTAGTCCGGATCGCGGCGCAGTCGGGATTGAATGAACAGCAGCAGCCCCACCAGGCAAAGAACCATCACCATCTTGATGCGGAAGGCCAGATTCAAGAGTTCCCGCGACGGTTCCGTGATCGTCAGGAGAACTCCGGTGACCAAGAGCGTCGCCAGCGCGATCCATATCCACGGCATGAAATACGACACCATCGCCGCCAGGGGTTGCGCGCGAATCGAAGCTCCAAGCAGCCTGCTGGCCATCATTGCGACAGCCGTCAGGACGACGGCGATGCTGAGAATGTGCACGGTCTGCACCAAAGGTACAAACCATTTCAGATCCTGGAACGCCTGGCTGATAGGCGTCGCGGCCAGCCAATCACAGAATGCGGAAATCACTGATTGCCCCCGGCCACCGGTCTTCGATGATGTCTATTTGGCAGCGTTGCACCCCGAATGACAAGGTAACTCAATCGTACCAGGTTCCCGCGTGGCAGCACATGACGGGAGTTTCGAAGACGGTACTCGGTTCGTCAACTGTCAGAATCCTCTCGCAGCAAAGTCGGCGCGCCACCTGTGCGCATCCTTCTCTCCGGCCCGTAGTAATATACCTACAGGAATCGGTAACGCGCTGATCAGCCGGTCATTTTTCGCGAAGGGCCGGCCGGGAACTTCGGGCGCGTGTTGGCAGGTCAAACAGAGGCATAGACCTGAGCGGAGTGCCTCATGCGTAATACCCGGAGCGCAATTGCAGATTCATGCCTCGTGACCATGCTTGCGGTGACCGCGGTCGCCGCGGGCTGCGCCTCCAAGCATGATACGCGCGGACCCTTTGTCAGATCGGCTCCTTTTAGCCGGACGATTTCAGGTTCGGGCGACGCGGTCTGTTGGAGTGTCAAGCGCGCGCTTTTGGGGCAGGGGTACATGTTGGAGCGATCCAGTGAGCAGGGCGTCTTGACGGGAACGCGTGACTACCAGCCCAATGAGAAGGAGAACATTACTTTCCGGCTACAGACTACCTGCGCTGACAATCGTAACGGGACCAGCATCGTCTTCGTTACCGCTGAACGAGAGGACAGCAAACTGCAGAGGATGCGGCAGACCACGAGTGCGGGGATCGGGCCGGCTACGCTTACGATGCCAGCGGGTTCCGCCAAAGTTCTCGGCGTCGTGAAACGAGAAACGATTGCGGATCCGAATTTCTACAACAGCTTCTTTACCCTGGTCGAGGGCTTCGTCGCGCAAGAAGGACGATCGCAGGCGGAACAACACGCTCAAGTGTCCAAATAGGGCGACCAGGGCAACCAGTACGGCGCGCGGAAATCCATCCGCAAAGCCGACACCACGAGAGAGGAGGTACTCTATGCACCGCAAGGCGCTAATTGCAATTGCCGTTGGATCAACCATCGGATCTGCGCTACCGTCGGCATACGCTGCTGACGACGATGCCAAGGTTCAAGCCGTCACGCAATCCGGGGTGGCCGGGGTGGCGCAAGGCGAGAACGCAGACCGGAAAAATGACCAAGGCGACGTCGCCAGGGATCAGCGCGACATAAGCCGCGACCAGGGCGATATCAGGACGGACCGCAAGGACTTCCAGGCGGACCGCAGGGATATCGCGCAAGACCGGGCGGACCTGCGCGCGGACCAGAGGGATCTCCGCCGAGACTATGCCGAGCGGCGCGATGGCGTGAATAACCAAGCCGACATTGCGCGCGACAAGGCCGACATTCGAGCGGACCGTAACGACATCCAGGCCGATCGCAGGGATATCCACGCGGATCGCAAAGATCTAGACGCGGACCGCAAAGATCTAGCGGAGGACCGGACGGATGTGCGCGCCGACAGACAGGAGGTCCGCCACGACGAATCTCGCCGTCAGGACGATATCAAGACTGACCGTAGCGACGTCCGCGCGGATCGCAAGGATATCGCAAAAGACCGGGCGGACCTGCGTGCCGATCAGAAGGACCTACGTCACGATTATGCCGAGCGGCGCGATGGCGTGAATAACCAAGCCGACATCGCCCGCGATAAGGCCGACATTCGCGCGGACCGCAAGGACATCCAGGCGGACCAAAGGGATATCGCGCGGGATCGGGCGGACATTCGTGCCGACCAGCGGGAAATCCGGGCGGATCGTCAGGACTTACGGGCGGATCGGGGCGACTTGCGCAACGATCGCGGCAACTTCCGAAACGGCGAACAGGCTGATCGCCGCGGCGATTGGGACCAGCGGTCCTCGAGAACTATCGGCCACTCCGCTGCCGGTCAGCGCATGGAGGGCGCGAAACCTGCGATAACGGCCTCGACGCTGGCAAATCACGCTGCGGAGAATAATAAGAAGGCGCAGAGCACGGAGACTGTGCACAAGGCCTGGTACCACTACATTTGGTGGTAGTGACTATTAAAGGGTAATGACCGTAAAGCAATCGCTTTGCCTGCACGGAACACGGAGTTCCGTGCAGGACTTGCGCTGGAGACTAGCGCCGTACGTCCCAACTTTTGAGCATTTCCTCGCCCGAGCCTGATGGGCCAATCTTGCCGGGTGTGCGCGAAAATCTCGGCGCCGGTGCAGCCTGTAGCATGCCATTCGCTTCCACATAGGTCTGTCTTGCCTGGAGGTGCGAATTTTGTTGCGATTCCGTAAGAGTGAGGACGGGCGCAAAGCAGGCATCGGTGCCCTCGAGTAATTCGCACCATTGAGAGCGCGTCTTCGTGGCGAACAACGCAGCCAATATGTTGGAGCGCTCAGCCCAGTTGTTCGACTCGTATTGCCCGTCACAAAACTCGGCCGAGGCACCGATGCGATCGAGCAGCTCGCGATAAAATTTCGGCTCCAAGGGGCCGACTGAAATTTCCGCCCCATCGGCGCAGGTGAAGCATCGATAAAACGGGGCCGCGCCCCCCAGTAAGCTGCGGCCGCGATCGATCGATATCGCACCGGACGGAATGAGTCCTGCGAACATGGTCATCATCGATGCAACGCCGTCGACAATCGCGCAATCGATGACCTGCCCCTTGCCCGACCGGTCGCGCTCCCAGAGAGCGGCCATGATGCCGAAGGCAAGAAACATCGATCCGCCGCCGAAATCGCCGACGAGGTTCAGAGGCGGTACGGACGAGCCCGTATTTGGGCCGATCGCCGCGAGAGCTCCGGTCAGTGCAATGAAATTGATATCGTGTCCCGCCGTCTGTGCCAGCGGACCGGTCTGCCCCCACCCTGTCATTCGCGCGTAGACGAGTCGAGGATTGCGTTCGATCATCGTCTCGGGCCCGAGACCGAGCCGCTCCATTACGCCGGGACGCATTCCTTCGATTACCACGTCGGCCCGGCCTGCCGCGTTCAAACATAGATCGCGGCCACTATCGGTACGCACGTCGACCGTCATGACATTGCGGCCTCGATCCACGACAGGATTCGCCCAACCGTTGCCTTCGGGCCGATCGATTCGAACGACCTCGGCCCCGAGATCCGCAAGCAGCATGGCGCAATGCGGGCCGGGGCCGATGCTGACGAATTCCAACACGCGCAGCCCGACCAAAGGACCAGACCCAGTCATCGATGAAGTCATCGTCGGTACTCACATCATTGCGCGATATCTGCGCGACAATACATTGTCATCCCCGCAGTGAGAAGGACGAAGAGATCCCAGATCACCAGGAGCGTCCACTGAGCCCCGCGCGCCGTGCCGCGCAGCTTCCGCATGTTGCGCCGCAACGCGGCGAAGGCGACAGCTACCGTCCGGCCTCGCCAACGAGAGTGAACGGCGCCCAGGCGGACGGGTCGGCGGCGTTGATCGTACGATCGTCGAGGATGGCCAGCGAGGCTTGCCTGAGCGCTTCGGCGCGGCTCAAGTCAGGATCCCGACGCTGCGCGAGCAGCATTGCCGGAATGAGCTTCGGAGCGACATCATCGCGAACCCGCCAATGCGAAACCAGCAAGGACCTCGCGCCGGCAAAAAAGAACGCACGCGAAAGGCCGGAGAGGCCTTGCGCTTCGGGCGCGTCGGGACTTGCCGTGTTGCATGCCGACAGCAACACCCAGTCAGATTGCAATTTCAATGTCGCCGCCTCGGAAGCAAGCAGCAACTCATCCTCAGGCTTGAGGCCGGCGGCCAGCGCAAGGGCGGGTTCGGCCAGATCCGACGCGTCTCCGGCGACCAATCCATGCGTGGCGAACTCCAGCACCTTCACCTGAGCGAGCCGCCCATCGGCGTTGCGTGCCATCAACTGCGCTTTGGAGGCATCGCGCCCGGTCAGCAAACTACCGGGTCGGCCCCCGAGCGCGCGCTCCAGCGCCTCGCCTTCGACACGTGTGCCCGGTAGCGAGGGCAGACCATCCAAGGCTTCGGCGAGCGGCAGGCCGTCCCGGTAGTAGGTGCTGAACCCGCGCGAGGCCGCTGAGGCGAGCAGTTTTTTGGGCACAGCCTTGAGGCGCCTAAAGTCGGGATCGGCGAACACCAGCAGCGGGTCCGGAGTGGCGGCTCGATCGGCCGGCAGCAGCTGACGCAACGATCTCAAGGAGGAGACCGCCGGCAGCATGGCCACGGCCTTCGATCGCAGCAGCCAGGCCGTGGCGCGCAACGCCTCCGGATCGCGGTCCCCGGCGGCGCCGCCCTGCGGGGCCGCGGTAACCAGAAGCCCAGGCGGCAGGCTGGTCAGCGGACCCGACGGCACGAACAGCAGCACCGGTTTGTCCTTGAACACGGATTGAATCGCGGCATCGCCCAACAAGGCCTGATACAGATCGAACGACGCCTGCCGGTCGAAAAATCCGGGGATTGGCCCGGCGCCAACGCCGCCTTGCAAACCATAAGCCTCGGGGTCAATCTCGGCGCGCAGCTTGTTGACGCGCGCTTTGAGCTCATCGCCACTGAGACTCAAACGCGCCCAGGCAACCTGGTCCTTGCTGACCGCGAACACCAGACCCTGGTCCTTGTCCGGTGGGATGAGAAACTCGATCAGCGCCTCGTCGTCATGCAGCAGCACCGCATCGGCGCCCGTCTTGGACTGCAGGGCGCCCGCGCTCACGGGCTCCGGCGAGCGATAGTCCCAGTAGCGCGGCGCACTGGTCTTCAACTCCCCGGCCAGCCGATTGATCTGTGAAATCGCTTCATTGCGGGCCTTCTCCAGCACCAGACGCTGTTCGACGCCCGCCTTCCCGGGAATGCCCACGGCCTTGGCAAATTGCAGATCCAGATTGTCCCGTTGCAACAGCGCAGCCTCGTACGCCTGCGCCTGTGGACCCACCGCTGCATCTTTTGCCGCGGTGAGCGCTGCCGAGCGCGCCATGGCATCGCCGGCCGCCGACTGAACGGCGCGCTGACTGGCGCTGAACGCTTCCAATTTCAAGGCATCGGGCCGATCTTTCGGGCCGACCCCACCACCGTGCGCGGACCAGTCCCAGGTCGCGAGGCTCAACTGCGTCCAACAACCGTAGGCCTTGCGCTTCGCGGCCCGGGCCGCATCGCCGCTCTGATCCGGCGCCCGCGCCGCCGAGGACTCCACGGAACACGCGCGCCGATAGATGCCGGTGGCCTCATCGAAGTTACCCAGAATGGCTTCGGTGAAGGCCAGGTTGGTGCGAGCAGTACTGGTCATCCGATGATCCGGTCCCAACGCTTTTTCGTTGATCGCCAACGCACGCCGCAGCAGCGGCTCCGCTTCCTTATAGCGGCCTTGCGACTTGAAAAAGTAGGAGAGTGAGTTCAGGGCCCTGGCCGTGTCCGAACTTTCCGGTCCCTCCACCTTCTCGGTGATCGCGAGTGCCCGACGCAGCAGCGGCTCGGCTTCGGCATGGCGGCCTTCTTGCTGCAACAGTTCCGCCAGGTTGCCGAGCGCTGCGGCGGTAAAAGGGTTCTCAGGTCCCACGGCCTTCTCGATGCTCGCCAATGCGCGTCGAAACATCTGCTCGGCTTCCGGGTAGCGGTGTTGGACCATCAGCGTTCCGGCGAGGTTATCGAGATTCTTGGCGGTCTGCAGATTCTCCTCTCCGAGTGTCTTTTCGTGGATTGCCAAGGCTCGTCGTAGCAGCGGCTCGGCCTCCGCGTCGCGATGTTGAGCCGACAGCATGACGGCGAAGTTATCGAGACTGCTGGCCGTCGTCGGATCTTCAGGCCCAAACGACTTGTCGCATATCGCGATCTCACGCCGAAACAGCGATTCGGCTTCGGAAAAACGGCCCTGCCCTTCCAATATGGTGGCCAGATCGTTGAGACTGCCGGCGAGGCTCTGATGCTCGGGGCCCAATTGCTTCTCGCGAATCGCCAGCACCCTCCGATACAATGCCTCCGCCTCCGCAGTGCGCCCTTCATTGGCCAATAATTGCGCCAGGTTGTGCAGATTGGCGGCCGTATTCAGATGCTCAGGCCCCAATGCGGTCTCAACCGTCGCCACGGCGCGCCGGAACAGCGGCTCGGCCTCCGCATAGCGGAACTGATCCTGCAGATTTCCGGCGAGATTGTTGAGACTGACGATCGAGTAGGGATTGGCTTGGCCCAGCGCCTTCTCGCGGATCGCCAGCGCCCGCCGGTACAGGGGTTCGGCCTCAGTGAACCGGCGCTGCGCTTTCAGCAACTCGGCGAGGTTGTTGAGACCGACGGAAGTCTCCAGATGATCGGGCCCGAGCGATTGCTCGCGAATCTCGAGCGAACGGCGCGCGAACGGTTCGGCTTCGCTGTAAAGGCCCTGATGCCATTTGAGATCGGAGAGGTTGTTGAGATCTCGCGCAATGAGGGGTTTTTTGGGACCCAGAGCCGCCTCATCGATGGCCAGCGCGCGCCGCATGAGCGGCTCGACCTCCGAGAAGTGCCCTGACGGCAGCAACACTTGCGCGAGGTTGTTCAAACTCACCGCAACATCGAGATCATGCGGCCCAAGGGCCTTCTCGCGGATCGCCAGCGCACGCCGAAGGAGCGGCTCGGCTTCCGAATTGCGGTTTTGCGCGTGAAGCGCAATACCCACCCACGTGATGGCGCCGGCAACTTCGGTGCTGTCCGGGCCAAGCTTCGACTGGAGTTCGATTTGCGCCTTGCGCGCCGCCCGCTCGACGCCCGCCGCGTCCCCCTTCTGCTGCAACCGCTGCAGCTCCGGCAAATAAGAATTGAAGGATGCGGCTTGCGGCGACTGCGCGAAGCCTGTCCCTCCCCATGGCAGCGCGAGCAGCATCGCGACCGCAGTGGTTGCGATCAGCAGCGGCCCGGTCTTTCTTGTTTTGCCGCGCACCCTCGAACCTCCATGGCCCGGGACGGGTTTAGCCTCGATCTATCCTACCTTACGCAAACACTCCCGATTGACGTCAAACGAAATAAAAATGCTCGCGCGGGACCGGAAGGGCGCTCAGTACGGCGACGGCTGATTGAAGATGATGGCGAGGCTGACGATCTTGCCGTCTCGGACACAGAAGTAGTTCGTCAGGATCAGCTCCTTGGGTAAATTGGTCTTGTCGTACTCGCCGTCGTAGGCCGCACGCACGATGGTATCGCCATGGTGATCGAGGACCTCGCGTACCTCAATCGTGACTTTATCGCCGACGATCTCCTTTGCGGCCCAGCGCCTGATCGCGTCGATCCCGACAATCTCGCGCCGATTGTCATTGACGTAGGCATCCTGCGCGAAGGTCGCGACAATCGCATCGATGTCAAACGCGTTAACCGCCCGGACGTGTTCGGCGACTATGCCCGAAAGTTCTTTGTTCATGGAACTCTCCTCGCTGATACGGCCGGATGGCCGGGTGCGCACATCCTCGGCGCTACCGCCGCAGGAAGGTCAATAGCCCCGTGAATGGTTGACTCTCCCGTGGGGGGAGAGTGCAAACTTGGAGGCATGCCGTCCTCATTCGCCATCGGCGATTTCTCGCGCGCCACACACCTGACGGTCAAGACGCTGCGTCACTATCATGAGACGGGACTGCTCGAACCCGCCCATATAGACGGGCAAAGCGGCTATCGCCGCTATACGGCGGACCAGATCCCGATCGCGCAGATCATCCGGCGCTTTCGCGACCTCGACATGCCCTTGCCCGAGATCCGGGCGGTGCTCTCGGCGCCCGACGTTCAATCGCGCAACGCTCTCATTGCGGCTCACTTGAAGCGCCTCGAGAGTGATTTGTCCCGGACCCAGAGTGCGGTGGCGTCGCTCCGGAATCTGCTCGAGCGCCCGCCACCGGCGGCCGACATCGGCCGTCGCAAAGCGGATCAAGCGACCGCGGCCGCCATCAGCGACGTCGTCGATGTCAAGGACGCACTGTCCTGGTTTCTGGGCGCACTTGGTGAATTGCGCGCTGCGCTGTCGGCCCAGCGCATGGTCGCCACCGGACCCGCGGGCGGCATTTTCTCCAACGCGCTGTTCTCTCACGCGCGCGGCGAGGCCACCATCTTCATTCCCTGCGACGGCCCCGTTCGTGCCATTGGCCGGGTCACCCCGCGCGTCGTGCCGGCCGTAGAACTGGCCACCCTCGTGCACGAAGGTTCATACGCGAACATCGATCTTGCCTACGGCTCATTGGCGACGTACGTCGCGCAGCATGCGTTGGCGGTGGAGGGTCCGCTGCGTGAGTATTACCTCGTCGGCCCCCCGGACACGTCCGAGGAGCGCGCGTGGCGCACCGAAATCGGATGGCCCATCTTTCAGACCGGCTAGGTTTCGAGCGCCGTGGCCCCTCGTGAGCGGCGCTCAACCGCTTCGCTCGGGGTCATGCACCAAGCATCCCGCCGGTGCATGACCACCCGCGACCTTCAATAGCGATACGAGGCGGTCACGCCGAAGGTCAATGGCCGAAAGCTCGACTCGTAATACGGCTCCACGCCCGGGATATCGTGCGCAATCGCGTACGGCGACGCCTCCTTGGTCAAGTTATTGCCGAACAGCGACACTTCCCAACCGCCGAGGTACATTCCCGCGCGCATCGACAGCGACTTCAACGCGCCGGGCTGCGGCTGCGTCGGATCGAAACTGAAGATTTTCCCGTCGATGGCCGGGTGGCCGTTCTGATAGGTATAGTCGATTCGATAGAAAGCACCATGTTCGAACAGACTGAAGCGATACATCGTCCACGCTGCCAGATGGAACGGCGGTCCGCCGATGACGTCCCCCTTGTTCACCAGAACCGCGTTGGCGCCCTCATCGACGGTATCGTCGTTGGTGAGACTGACGTAGCCGGCGTTGAACCCCGTGCTGAAGTCGTCGGTCACCTTGAACCGGGCGGAAATATCGCCGCCGATGCCGGTCGCCGACCCGAGGTTCGCGACATAATTGAAGCCGCACGACGGAAAGCGCACGGACTGTTGGATATTCTTCCACTTGAGCACGTAGAAGCTCGAGTCGAGCGCGACCCGACCGCCGAAGAGGCTGTCCTTGGCGCCGATCTCGTAGCTCCACAGCGAGTCTGGCGAATAGGCGGCCGGCGTCGTCGTCAACCCCAGCGCCGAGAGGTCCGATGAGCACAGCGCTGTCGGCACATCGCCATTGACGCCGCCCTGCCGGAATCCCTTCGACGCCGTCGCGTAGAGCAAATTGTTCGCATCGAGCTGGTATGAAAGGCCGAACCGCGGGTTGACGGGCGTGGCGCTTTGCGTTCCCGACACCGGCGTCAACGCAAATCCCGAGAAGGTCCCGGTCTGCCCATAGTAGAACTTTTGACTCGATACGCGCACTCCCGCGATCACCTTGAACGCGTTGGTGACGTTGAAGTCGGCGTTGGCATAGCCCGCCATCTGTTTGTCCCGGGCGCGGGTGAATTGCGTGAAGCTCAAGAGATTTCCGTTCACGCTCGTAAATACCGCCTGACCGTCGGTGGTCAGATCCTGGTCGTTTTGCGTGGAGTCGGAGTAGAAGAGTCCCACCGTCCAGTCGATGAACGACGGCTTCGCTGACTGCAGGCGGATCTCTTGTGTGAAGACATTCTGCCGATTGCTGATAAAGGCCTGCGACGGCGCATCCCCGGGGAGAAACTGCAGAGGGTTGCCGTCGAAGATCGCGCCGAAGTAGGTCGTATAGTCGAGGTCGGCGTAATTGCGATGATAAAAGTAGGACGTATTGGAAATGAGCGACGTCGCCTCCCAATCGTACTCAATCTTGATCGCCGGCAGATAGAACGAGTCCCGCGTCGGTTGACTGATGCGGCTGCCCTGTTTGAAATCGCCGTCGGATAAATTGCTCAAGGTCGACCAATACTGATTGCGGTCATGGCCGTAGACGTCCTGATAGAGCATCGATGCCGTAACCTTGAGACGATCCACCGGCGCGGCGGCGACGGCCGCGCGCCCCACGAACGACTGTTGGTAATTGCTCTTCGACTCCACCGTTTGTCCGGTATCGGGCGATACGCGATCGATGTATCCGCCATCGTTACGGCCCCAGGCGCTGACCCGGAACCCGAGCTTGTCGTCGATGATGGGGCCGCCGAAAGCACCGCCCGCTTCGTAGCTCGGATCGCCCCCGAGCGTTTCGCCGACCTCCGTGCGCACATAGCCGCTGTATTTTCCCAAACCAGGGTCCGGTGTAATGAATCGCACCGCTCCGCCTTCGGCGCCGGCGCCGAACAGCGTTCCCTGCGGCCCGCGCAATACCTCGACGCGCTCGAGATCGAACACCTGCGGGAAGGCATTGGCGTTCCAATATCCGACGTTGCGCATCTGAATGGGTGTGTCGTCGATGTAAATGCCGGTGGTCGCCGCGCCCACGTCCGAGAACACGCCGCGAATCGAGATGTCGCTGCTGTTGTTGCCCGCAGCGCCGGCGGTGTGCGTGAACTGCAGATCGGGAGTCAGTCGCGCCAGATCGTCGATCTGCCGCACGCCCTGATTGTCCATTAGTTCGGGGGTATAGGCCGTGACGTTCATTGGAACCTTGCCGATCTCCTCGGCGCGGCGCGTGGCCGTCACCGTGATTTCGGCGAGATCGGAGTCGGAGCCGCGGCCTTCACTCGGCGAATTGGCGTCGGCCGCGCGGGCCGTGCCGCCGGACGCCGCGCACGAAATCGCCGCGGCCAGAGTGAATGCCGCACGGGCGGGAGATGAGATACGCACGACGGTCGTCGCCCCGATCTTTCGCGGACCGGCAACATCCGCGGAGACTGTGGCGCGCGCAAACTTCGATAGATTCATGGCGGTCGGTCCCTTATTGCTGAAGTTAGAAAACGTGTCGCCAATCGCCCCCCCTATTTTTGTCGCGCGTCCTTCGTTCGCACCCGCGCCCCCAACATCCCTGTTTCCTTATATTCGCCAAAACCTCGAAAGATGCCGCGAACCGGCTACGCCGTCCGCAAGCTCCAGGCGCGATCCGCCCCTTGCCGGCGCCGCGCATCGACGCCGTGCCAATAGTCCTGCCATGTATCCGCGGGGCCGATGCCGTCCATGGTCGCGGGGCCGGTGATCCGGGAAGCCGCGGCCGCATCGAGTTCCAACAGCACCCGTTCTCCGGCCGCCGACTGCCTGAAGGCCGACAGCAGCAACTTGCGGAACGCAACGATGGCTTTATCGGTAAACCCCAGGTGTTCGCGCGTGCGGTCCTGAATTTCGCCCTGCGACTCGACGGCCCATTGGTCATGGACGTTGATGTCCTCACCCATTCCCGTATAGGTGCGGCGCTCCTGCTCCTCGAGGTTGAATCCATAGTCGTTGAACCGGCCCAATCGCGGCAGGTAGTCCGGCAGGGTATAGAGGCGCAGCCGCTGCTCCCGCATGGTGGCCTTGTCCACCGCGGCGTCGAAACTAGTGAAGATCGCAAACCAATAGCAACTCACATCGTCGATGGGCACATGCCACTGGGTGATGGTCATGGTCTCCGACATGGGGATGACGAACGCCTGCGGGAACAAGAGATTCGTGACGCGGACGTGCATCTTGCCGCCGCCGATGTCGCGCAATGCGGTAATGCGCAGCCCGATGTCGCTGGCTTCGACATCGATGCGCGGCTGCGGGTAGAGCCGTAGGATCTTCGTCATCGGCATGTCGCTGTCGGCGGAGGTCGCGCGGAATTGCTTGCCGTAGGAGCCGGCGGCGCCTTCGTCCTCGAAAAAGCGGTGCAGGAAGCTCGCATGGGCCGGGTCGATTCCCACCTCCACGGCCTGCAGCCAGTTGCATTGCAAGTGCCCTTTGAAGGCGAACACATGACTATCGGGCGCGATGAAGCAATCGAGTGCGGGAAGAACCGGCGGCTCTCCCTCACCCAGGAAACCGAACACGATTCCGCCGCGTTCTTGGACCGGATACGCCTTCTGTCGCACGCGGCTGCAAATCCGGCTCTCGGGCGGCTCGCCCGGCGTCTCGAGACATCGGCCGTCGGCGTCGAATAGCCAGCCATGAAACAGACAGCGCACGCCGCCGCCCTCGAGTCGTCCGAATGCAAGGTCCGCGCCGCGGTGAGGACAATCACGATCCAGGAGGGCAAGACGCCCGTCCGGGCTGCGAAATACGATGAGCTGCAGGCCGAGCACGCGCACGGCCTTGAGCGGACGCGGATCGGCCAGTTCCTCGGCAAGCACGATGGGCTGCCAATACTTTCGCAACAGCTCGCGCGCCGGGGTGCCTGGACCTACGCGGGTGAGCGCATCGTTCTGTTCCCGCGTCATCATCGGTGTTCAACTACCGAACAAACACTGTATATTACGAACATGTTTCGATTGGAGCATAGTTTCTTTTGAGATGCACGAATTTTTTTCTTATTTCGATTATTTTTCTTAATGGAAAACAATGAACGCCAAAAAGCGATTTGACTGCGGCGGCCCGAACCATGCCTAGGCTCAAGCCGGGGGCCGCGGCCAAACGTGCCATGAACCCCTTGGGACGTGATTTCTCGGAGTCCCTGTCCCGGGGTTTGCAGATCATCACGACGTTCGGCCCGAGCGCGCGGGCACTGACCTTGAGCGAAGTCGCGCGGCGGGTCGATCTGCCGCGGGCCACCGCCCGCCGCTCGCTTCTGACCTTGGCCCAGATGGGCTACGTCCGGGAAGAGAGCCGGCTCTTCAGTTTGACGCCGCGCGTGCTCGAGTTGGCCGCGGCCTATCTTTCCGCGAGCCCGGCGGCGACGATACTGCAGCCGTGCTGCGAGCGGCTCGCGGCGGAATGCGGCGAAACGTTTTCCGTCGCCGCGTTGGAAGGCGAGCACGCCGTGATGGTTGCCTATGCCACTCCGCGCCGGATGTACATGGATGCGCCCGGCATCGGCCTCCGGCTGCCGGCATTTTGCAGCGCCGTCGGCCGCGTGTTGCTGGCCGGCCTGCCAGACACCGAACGCGGGAAATTCATCACGCAGCTGCGACCCAAGGCGATCACCAAGCGCACCGTGACGGACAAAACGCGCTTGCGAGAGATCTTGCAGCAAGTCGCGGCCGACGGTTTTGCGATGGCGGAGGAAGAAGCGGAACTTGGGTTCCGTTCGCTCGCGGTGCCGGTCAGGCGCGCGGGGGGCGCCGTCTCCTTCGCCTTGAATACGGGAATGCACATCGACCGCGGTTCCGCGGAGTCATTGCAGGCGAAGTATCTGCCGCGCTTGCGTGCGGCGGCGGCGGAACTGAGCGCCCGGTTGATCTAGCTAGGAGCGGCCGACGCGACGGCCGCGGCGGTCATCACCCGCTCTGCGCCAGCACCCGCATCAAGGCGGTCAGCCGATCGGCCTGCGACGCGAAGGGCGAATGGCTGCTCGCCAATTCGATGACGTCGGTGCGATTGTCCGGCGCCAGCCGGTCCGCGTCCGCAACCATCTTCCGCTGCAGCGCCGGCGCAATGGCGCGATCCTGCGTGCAATGGACATAGGTCCGTTTCAGGCTGCCCCAGCGGGCCGCGCTGGGCTTGGGCTCGTCCGTCCAGAGGCGCAGCGGGAGATCGGGCGACATGGCCGCGGCGAACGGCAAGAATCGCTCCTCGGACACGTCTTGGTAGAAAACCGACTGCAGCCGGCGGAGATACGCGATATTGCCGCGTGGATTCAAGCGGACCGCACCGATACGATCCGCCTCGCCCACGGTCAACGGCGCATCATGAGGCGTGCGCGCTTCGGGCAACTGGTACAACTCCGCCGGGGACGGATGGCGGGTCGGCAAGAATGCCGTGAGATAGACGAGTCGGCCGATGAGCTGCGGGGCCAATTCAGCCGCACGCGTGATGACCGTGCCTCCCAGACTATGACCTACGAGAATGGGCTTCGTTCGGCCCTGCCCGTGATCGAGCGCTGCGATGACCGCTGTCGCGGCGGCGTCCAGCGTAACGTCGCCGAGCGGCGAGACCTCCGTATCGAATCCCGCTTGACGCTCCGTGAAATAACTTGCGGGATAGCGCGCATGCAGTCCGTGTCCCGGTAGATCGATGGCGATCACGCGAAATCCATCCGCGCGCAGTTGATTCGCGACCTCGCACCAGCAATAGGAACTATGCCACGCACCATGCACCAAAACGAAGGTCGGGGGCTCGCGCACCGGCGCGGCGGCTGCGGCCGCCCTCTCACTTGGGTGTCCCGCCACGGCGCCCGCGATGATGAGAAAGTCGCGTCGGGCCAGGCGTCGGTTCATGGCGACCTACGGACGATGCGACGGATCCGGCCACGGTTCACGCACCGCCGCCGCCACCGCGCGCGCGGTCGTGATCACGCAGCGCTCGAACTCGGCGCGGCCGTGGGCGGCATTGGAGTCCGCGACATCGCGCCCCCACACGCCGGTCTCGCTCACCTGGTCCATGCGGTAGTCCCAGAACGAATCGACATCGCGATGCGAGGTGGCCCGGTCCATCCGCACGAGTGCCGGATACAAATACAGCATCACCGAGGTCTCGAAGAAATTGGCGTGCATCAAGGCGCGCCCGTAGCGCACGTGTCCGTCCACTTCGGGACCCGGGTACATGGTGACGTAGCCCAGCGCGCGTACACGGGCGTCGCGGTGGCGCACCCTGAGTTTCTCGGCCGACACGTCCAAAGCACTGTTGTTCCAGATGTGTCCATTGAGCAGGATGAATTGGCGGATGCCGCGCTCGTACAGCGACTCGATGACATCCTCTACCACACGGATCATGGTCTCGGGGCGCAAGGAGATCGTTCCGGCGAAATCGCCGTGCGATGCCGACACGCCGTAGCATAGCGGCGGGATGACGGGTATGCCCGTGACGGCCGACACGGCGAGCGCCACCGCGTTTCCGAGCAACGTGTCGACGGCGAGCGGGAGGTGAGGACCGTGTTGCTCGGTGGCGCCGACGGGAACGATCACCGCATTCAGCGCCGCCGCCGCGTCGCGCGCTTCAACCCAAGTCAGCTCTTCCCAGCGGACCGGCCTCCCTGAGCCGCCGAGTTCCTTGGCGAGGGAGATGAGGTTGTCACCGAGGGGAGGAATGTCCATCGAATTCTGTTTCCTTGAGAGGTCAGCCGCTACCACACGCGGCGGGTCTTGTGCGGGAGAAGATCCAGCGCGGCGACGGCCTGGATGGCGCTCTCGCCGGTGATCCAGATGCGGGCGCCGGGACTGTAGTCGCTGATCAATTCACGGCACACGCCGCAGGGCGCGATGATGCGATATTGTCCGGCGGGTTTGATCTGCACCGATACCACGGCGATTATTTCGAGCGGCGCGCCGGGCGCAAAGCCGGCCCGCGCCGCACCCAACGCCACGCCCTCGGCGCAGATCGAACTGCGCCGGCACGAGCCCTCCATGTGGACGCCCGTATACACCGCGCCGTCGGCGGTGCGCAGCGCCGTGGCGACTTCGTGACGCCCGTGCACCCAGACCCGGCCCAGGAGCGCCTGCGCGATCGTGAGCAGCTCGATATCCTCGCGCACCATGCCGGACGGCGGTGCCACCGACGTCACGGCCTCGCGCATCAAGTCGACAACCTCAAGATCTTGGCCATGTTGCCGCCCTCCACCAATGCGCGGTCGCGCTCATCCGGTATGGCCTTGGCGATTTTCATTCGTTCCAGATCGAAATCCGATCCAGGCCACTCGCTTCCCATCAGAATTTTCTCCGGGCCGAGCCGCGCGTAGGCCCGGCGCACGTCGCTCAACAGCGTCGCCGACGTTTCGAGATAGATGTGCGGTTGGCGCTCGGCCACGATGATCGCTTCCGGAACGTTCCACACGGCACCCATGTGCGCAATGATCGTCGGCACGCCGGGGTGGTTGCGGGCGATTTCCTCGATCGCCAGCGGCGCGCAGAAGGCGTCGTCCAGCGCATTGATGAGCACTGGCAACCGGTGCCGCGCGCAGGCTTCGAACACAGGATCGAGCAGGCCATGATCCGCCACGTGATAGCCATGCAGGCTCGGATGCAGTTTGAGCCCCGACAGGCCCGCCGCCGCGATGCGTTCGATCTCGGCGACGGCATCATCGGCCTGCGGCATGACTTGGCCGAATCCGAACAGCCGGTCCGGGAACTGCTTGACCAACCCGATGATGAAATCGTTCTCGATGCGCTGGGCCAGGGAGCAGACCATGGCACGATCCACGCCCGCCGCATCCATACGGTCGAGGATGCGGCGCGGATTGAACGGCGCGTATGGCGGAGGCGGCTGGCCGGGCCTCGCGCCCGTCAAGAAATCCGAGCGCCCGCGGACGTCCTGTGTGGTGTTGTAAGCGTCGATGATCATTAGAAGATGTCGAAGTATTCCTTCATTTCCCAGTCGGTGACGGCGGTTTCGTAGCGGCGCAGTTCGGCGTGTTTGACCATGGTGTAATAGTCGATGAACTCCGCGCCGAAAGCTTCGCGCAGAATTGTACCCCTGCCGAGCGCGTCGAGCGCCGCGCCGAGACCTGCGGGCAACGGTGCGGCGATGGCATCGTACGGCGCATCCACCGCGGGCGGCGGCTCGAGTGCGGCCGCGATGCCGGAAAGCCCCGTGGCCAATTGCGATGCGATGTACAGGTAGGGATTGGCCGCCGGTTCTCCGATGCGGTTTTCGATGCGCGCCGCACCCGGATTCGCAGCGCCGACCACGCGCAGCATGGCGCCCCGGTTGTCGCTGCCCCAGGCAATGCGATCGGGCGCGAGAGAGTGCGCGCGATAACGCTTGTAGCCGTTCACCGTCGGCGTGCTGAACGCCACGGCCTCGGCCGCACCCGCCATCAACCCCGCGAGATAGTGGCGACCCAGCGGCGACAGCAGTTCGCCGGGCCGTTCGGGTTGGAATAGATTGCGCCCCTCCATGTCCTCCAGCGACTGATGCAAGTGCCACCCGCTCGACATCGCGTTCGGGAACGACGGGCGGCACATGAAGGTTGCGTGAAAACCTTGCCGGCGGCAGATCTGTTTGACGGCGCTGCGAAACAGGACCATGTCGTCCGCGGACTTGATGCCGCGCGCCGGCCGGAATACGAACTCCACTTGGCTGGGTCCGAATTCGAGTTCGATGGATTGGAGATCCATGCCGAGCGCCAGCAAGTGCTGCCGCAAGATGTCCGTGATGGGCTCGATGCGATCGAGCCGCATCTCGGTCAGATGGTTGTAGCCCTGATGGATCAGTTCCACCTCCGGAGGGCTGCCGGGTTGACCGCCGTCCTCGAGTCGCAGCCGCGGGTCCAGGAGCCGCATAATGTGGAACTCGACCTCCAAGCCGGTCACCAACTCGCGCCCAGCGGCGTTGAGCTTGCCGAGCGCTTCCCGCAGCAGGTGTCGCGGCGCGAAGCCTACCGGGGAGCCGTCGGGGAAATAGACGTCGCACAGCATCCACCCGGTCTTCGGCAGCCATGGCAGCAGGCGAAACGTGGTCGGATCCGGCACCATGACGACATCGCTCGCGCCCTGCAGTTGCGCAAGTCCGAGCCCTGCGCCGGGCGAGAACACGGGAACGACGGTGCGGTGCGATGAGTCCTTGAGCAATAAGGTGGAAGTGATCGGACAGCCATCGGTGAGCGCGCCGGGCAGCGCCGCGGGCAGCAAGGCCTTGCCGCGCAGGATGCCGTGCAGATCGGGAAACGACAGTCGTACGAGATCGATGCCGTCCGCCTCGATGCGGCGCCGCAATTCGACCGCCGCCTGCCGCTGCGTCCCGGTCCAAAGATCGTGTTGCTCGATGAAGGGCATTGAGCCTCGATCATTGTCGTACGCGGCAGGCTAGTCAAGAAAAATTTTCCTATCAGAAAAAAATCTTTTCCTTGGGCGCCGGACGTGCGACGCTCGTGTCATGGACCGCCCAGTCGAATCGCCGCCTCACAATACGCTCAGGATAACCGCGTTGGCCTACCTGCCGGCCGTCATCGCCATGATGACGATCGGCGTTCTGGTCCCCTTCATCGATCGACTTTGCAGTGAGCTCAGCGCGAGCCGCGCCGAAATCGGGTTCGCGATCGCCCTGTTCTCGATGCCGTCCGCGGTGCTTGCCACCGTGGGAGGCGGTCTCATCGACTCCTACGGCCTGCGCCGCTCGATGTGCGTGGCTGCCTGCGCCTCTGCGACGGGCAGCGTGCTCGCCAGCCGGTCGCACTCCGTGCTGACGCTCGACGGCGCGATGCTGGTGGCCGGACTCGGCTTCGGTGCCCTGTGCGTGGGACTGCCCTGTTTGATCATGGCGACGTTGCGCGATGGAGCGCGCATCCGGGCAATGTCGTTCGCCTCGACCTTCGCGCCGACCGGATATGCGGCAGGATTGCTGCTGGCGGTGCCCTTTGCCGCGGGCGGTGCTTGGCGCCTCGCGCTCCTCAGCCATGCCGCCATCATGGTCGTGATGTTGATCGCGCTCGCCGTAGGGATGCCGGCAATCTCCCCGACCGCCCAACCCGCGCAAGCGTTGGGAAGCCGCCTGGCAGGGATGTTGAGCCTGTTTCGCGAACCCCGCGCGCTCAGGTTGGGTCTCGCCGTCGCACTGCCGAATGCGCTTTCCTATGGCACCAGTCTCGCGGCGCCCTCGTATCTCGCGCGCGTGCATCACCTGAGCCTTGCGACGTCCTCCGCCAGCGTCGCGCTCGCGAAGCTCACCGCCATGATCATCGGCGGCCTTTTCATGGGCTACCTCCTGAGCCGCGCGGTGGCGCCGCGACTGTTGTTTGCCGTGATGGCCGTGATCGGGCTGTTGGCGCAGGCGCTGCTGTTCCTGCCGGCCCGAGGTATTGCGCTCGCCACGGCCGCCCTCATCATCTGGCTATTCGCGTTCGGCGGCATGGCGGGTGGTGCGATGACCTTGCTGCCCACCGTGACACGCAATCCGAATCGCAGCGGTGCGGCCTCGGGTCTCGTGAACCAGTTCATCTCGCTTGCGTCCTTTGCCGCCCCCTCCACCTGGCTCGCGCTGCACGACGGCGGACAGTACGTGTTGCTGGCCGCCGCCTGCTTGGCTGTCAGTTGGGTGGCGCTGCCGGGCGCCGTGATGATACGGCCCGCCGCCCCTTGAGGCGGCAAAGCGGCGCGGATCAGACGACGCCGGCCGCGGTTTCGCGCCGCCAATCCGCAGCGGAGAATGGTTCTGCGTCGAAATATCCCGCGCTCACCACGGCGCCGAAGCGCACATCGCCATCCGCGCAGATCGTGATCCGATGCCCGAGCGCGCGCAGTGGATCGATACCCGCGTGGCGCTGCTCGATGAGCAGGGCGCCGTTCTCACTGCGCCAGCGCGGCCGGGCGATGGCCGTCGCCAGATCCATGCCGCCGTGCAACCCCATCAGCACCTGCAGCAGCGTTTGGACTTGGCCGTCGGCGCCTGGGGTGGCGAGCCCCAGCACGCCCTGCGGCGTGTTCAGCATGACCGGCGCCAAGGTGTGAACCGGACGCTTGCCCGGCGCGGCCGCATTGGCTCCCGCGGTAAAACCGCCGGCACGATTGTTCAGGATGATGCCGAGTTCGGGCACGAAGACGCAGGAACCAAAATCGTCGAACACGCTCACCAGCGATGAAATCACCATGCCTCGCACATCGGCACAAGCCACGCCGGCCGTGTGCAAATACGCCCGCGGGCCGCCGCGGTTCGACGCCCGTTCCGGATCTATCGGCAGCTCGTGCGCGAGCAGCGCCGCGCCCTTGCCCACATCGTCGCGGTACGCAAACGCGGCATTGGTCAATTCGACGGCAATGTGGTCGGCGGTAGCGGCGCGATGGCCAAGCCGGGACAGCGCCTGCACCGACATGTTGAGCAAGATTCCCTGCGCCATGGGCGGCTGGGTCGACAGGGTGAGCTCATCCCATTGCGTCTCGACGGGTGCGGCGAGGACTGTCTCATGCTTCGCGAGATCCTCCTCGTCCAGCGCGCCGCCCAGCGCCGCGACTGCTTGCGCCATGTGCCCCGCGGTATCGCCTTGATAGAAGGCCGCGCGGCCGTCCCTCCCCAACCGTTCCAGCAGGGCGCCGAGTTCCAGCTGCGGGATCAAGCTTCCGGCCGGCGCATCGAACAGCACCCAGCTCGCGGCGCCGCCGCGAGACAGCCGCGCGCGGTGCCGGGCGAGCGTCGACGCCAGCGCACCCGACACCTGCGTGCCCGCGCGCGCGAGACGGACCGCCGGCTCGAGTGCGCGCGCCAGCGGCACTTTGCCGTAGCGCCGCGACAGCGCGCACCACGCATCCACGATCCCGGGCACAGTGATGCTGTTCGCGCCATCGTCCGCCACCTGCCGCAGGCGCAACGGCGCGCTGCCGGTGCCGTTGATTGCCTGCAACGCGGATCCGGGCGCATGCACCAGGGCCAGCATGTCGCCGCCGAGACCGCAGGCATCGGGCATGATCACGCACAGCACCGCCTGCGCGGCGATGGCCGCGTCCGCGGCGGATCCGCCGCCGATGAGGATCTCCTGGCCCGCGGCCACCGCCAATGGATGCGCGGCCGAGACCGCACCGAAGCGCGCGCCGCTCATACCGCCGTGTACCCGCCGTCGATGACGATCGATGTTCCCGCGATGTAGCGGCCCGCGGGGGATGCGAGAAACAGAACCATGGAAGAGACCTCCTCGGGGTCGCCCTGCCGGCGCAAGGGAATCTGACTCTCGATCTCGAGCCGCCGTTCCCCCGGATCCTTCTGGTAGGACCAGAAGGGGTCGTTGAATGGCGTGTCGATCCAACCCGGCATCAGCGTGTTGATGCGGATGCCCAAAGGTCCCAACTCAGCGGTGAGGCTGCGGCACAGCGCGGGCAGCGCAGCCTTGGTCGCCTGATACGCCGACATGCCGGCATGCCCGCGGATCGCGCCGGTCGAGGAAATGAAGATGATGCTGGGGTTGTCTGATTTGGCGAGCTCGGGCGCCGCTGCCTGAGCGAACAGGAAGGGCATGCGTAGATTGAGCGCCACTGTTCGATCCCACATGTCGCAGGTCCACTCGCCGAGCGAGGCCGACAACATGAGCGCCGCGGTGACCAGCACCGTATCGAGCGATCCGTAGGCCGCGACCGCTTGATTCACGATCTCCGCAGGCGCTTCGGGTTGCGCGAGATCGCGCTGAATGAAGCGGATGTCACCCGGTGCCTGCTCGGCGACGAGATCCGCGGCCTGCGGCCGATGATCGACGAGCAGGACATTGTCGCCGCGCGCGCGAAATCCACGCACCGCCGCGCGCCCGATGCCGGTCGCCCCGCCCGCCACGATCACGTTTGCCATTCAAGTCGCCTCGTTCAAGGGTTTTTGCGGGTCAGCCGCAGCGGCAGACTGCTGAGGCCGCGCAGGCCCGGCTGCAATCTTAACGCCGCGGACCCCAAGAGTTCGATGTCCTGCACCTTGCGCGCCAGTGCGCGAAAGAACACCTCGCCTTCGAGCCGCGCCATCATCTGCGCCACGCAGCTATGGATGCCCGCGCCATAACCGATCTGGCCCGCGGTGACGCGGCGTGTGATATCGAAGCGATCCGCGTCAACCCACTTCGCGGGATCTCTTCCGGCGGCGCCGATGAGCACCAGCACCTTCTGGTGCTTCTGCAGTTGCACCCCTTGGAACTCTCCGCCCTCGAGGGTGGTGCGGAACAGGGATTGACTCGAGGAATCGAAGCGGGTCGCCTCCTCGAAGGCCGAACGCGCGAGATCGGGGTCTCGGCGCAACATCGCCCACTGCTCCGGATGCTCCGCCAGGCAGCGCAGGCACAGGCCGATCGAATCGATCGTGGTATCGACGCCGGCCGACAGCAGGGAGCGCACCAACAGCGTCGCCTCCTCCTGCTCGATGTCGCCGGCGTCGGCATGGGCATAGATGGCGGCCCCGATGCCGTCCGGTGACAGCGCCCCGCGCTGGCAGCGTTCCATGATCCAGGCGGACACGGTATCCGCCTGCGTCATGAGTTCCCGATACCAGGGAGTGACCGGCCCGAATCCGCCGAACACCATCGCCCCATAGGTGAGCATGGTGGAACGATCTTCGCGCTTCATGCCCACGGCGTCGGGAAATACGGTGAGCGGAAAGCGCTGCACCAGATCGGGAATGGCATCGAGCGTGCCCCGCCCCAAGGCTTCGTCGATGAGTGCGTCGGCCTCGGCCTCGAACGTTGCGCGCAATCGCTGCAAGCGGTCGGATGAGAGCACCTGCATCAACACGCGGCGCGTGCGCTGGTGTTCGGGCGGATCGACCTCCAAGATCAGGCTCGGGCGGCGCCACGGCTTCTCCAGGAAATAATTGGTGATACCACCGCCGCCCGCATTGCTGAAGCGCTTCCAATCGCCGAGTACCGCCCGCACCGGTTCATAGCGCGCCGCCGTCCAGATCGAATGCCTGGTGAGCCAGACCAGCGGCGCCGCATATTCGCGCAGGCGCGCATACGACGGGAACGGGTCAGCGCGGAACTCCGGCGAAAACGGATCGAGATCGGAACTTACGCGCGCGGCATCCCGGTGCATGCCGGCCTCTATGTGCGCCCAGCCGCGCTGCCGCTGCGCACCGCCGCGCGCAAGGCCTGCGTGACTGCCGAATTCACGCGTATGTCGTCGTCGAAGACGACGCCGTAGGCGCTGCGCGCACGGTCACGAGACACTTTGCCGTCGAGCACGTCGGCGCGCACGCTTTCCGGCTCGCGCGCCAGGGGGTCGCCGAACCCCCCGCCGCCCGCCATGACATGGCGATAGATCTCGCCGCGGCTCAAGGTGATGGGCACCATGGGCATCGGCGGCAGCGCGCGATCGCTCGCCGCCGAATGGATGATATTGACGGCCGGCGCGCCCTCGCCGCCGCCGAACAGCCCGTGCGGCGCATGCAATGCCTTGTCGGAACGCACGCCGAAATACACGTCGTCGGCCAGCATTCGATACTCGCGAACCACGCCGAGACCGCCGCGGTACTTGCCCGCGCCGCCGGTGTCCGGAGCGAAGCCGTAGTGTTCGATGCGGATGGGATAATCGGACTCGATCATCTCCACCGGGACATTGGCTTGATTGGAAGCCATGTGCGGCACGCCTTCCTGGCCATCATGGTGCGAGGTCGCCCCCCAGGTGCCCATGATGCACTCCGAGAACACGAACCGTTTACCCTCGTGCCAGCCGCTGAAACTCGGCAGCGTCGAGCCACCCGCGCCGTCCGCGGCGATGGCATCCGGCACGGCCTGCGCCAGTGCGCCGAAAATGCAGTCGACGATCCGATAGCCCGTGATGCCGCGGGCACCGCACGGCGCCGGATACCGCGCGTTGAGCACCGAGCCCTCCGGCGCCACGACGTGAATGGGGCGCGTGTAGCCGTGACAATTCGGCACCTCGGCCGGCATGATGGAGCGCAGTGCCGCGTAGACGTTGGATTTGCAGAAGGACAGCGGTGCGTTGATGCCGCCCTTCACCTGCGGCGAGGTGCCGGTCCAATCCACCGTGATCTCATCTCCGCCGACGATCACCTGCACCTCGAACCTGATGGGTCGCGGATTCTCGCCCAAGCCGTCGATGTGATCCGAAAAACGGTAGGTCCCGTCGGGGATGCCCGAGATGGCCGCGCGCGCCAGCCGTTCCGAGTAGTCCTGCAAGGCGTCGCCATAGGCCGTCACGGTGGCGGCGCCGTACCGCTCGATCAGCTGCAGCATCTCCTTTTCGCCCGCGAGACATGCCGCCATCTGAGCGTGAATGTCGCCCAGGACCTGGTCGGGCACGCGCACGTTGGCCGCGATGATCTCCAACAGCATGGCGTTCGAGACGCCGCGCTCGGCGAGCTTCACGAACGGCAGCCGCAAGCCTTCCTGGTGGATCTCGACCGCGGCCAAGGAATTGCTGCCGGGAACCAGGCCGCCGACGTCGACGTGATGCGCGATGGTTGCGGCCCATGCGCACAAGCGCGCTCCGGCGAACACGGGGCGCACGACGTAGATATCCGGCAGATGTTGGCCGCTCGCAAGATACGGGTCATTGGCGATGAAGACGTCGCCCGGCCCGATGCGTCCCTCGTATTGCCGGATGAGATGGCGCATGGCGTCGTAGAAACTGCCCAGATGCATCGGGGTGGTCAGCCCTTGCGCGAGGTTCTGTCCCGCGGCATCGCATAGCGCCGTCGAGAAATCCATGGCGTCGCGGACGATCGGCGAGTGCGCCGTGCGCATCAGGATCAAGGCCATTTGATCGGCGGCGGATTCGAACGCGTTGCGAAACACTTCGAGCGAAATCGGATCGAGCTTAAGCGGCATGGGTGGGTTCTCCGGGCAGAGTCACGACGATGTTGCCGAACGCGTCGCGCAGGGCGGTGGCCTCTGGAGGCACGACGGTGGTCCCCTCGTATTCCTCGATGATCAATGGTCCGGGGCGCGGCGTCGCATCGAGCGCCTCGCGTCCGATGACCGGCGTGTCGCGCAACCCGTGGCGGTCGCCGAAGTATGCCTTGCGCGATGCCTCGCGCGGTGCGCGTTGCGGGGGAGAACTCGAGCGGGTTACCGTCCGGGCGCCGCGCGGCGGCACGGCGGCCGATACGCGCAGGGCGACGAACTCGAGACCGTGCCCCTCGAGCGCATGTCCGTACGTGCGACGATATTCGCGCTCGAAGGCCGCGCGAATCTCCTCGGGCGGGTCGGTGCGGCTCGAGACATTCCGCGACAGCTCGATCGCCAGTTCGAAGCCCTGCCCGGCATAGCGCAGCGCGGCGCGCCAGCGCACCGCCATGTCCTCGGATTCGCCCAAATCCTGGCGCGCCTGCTGCTCGAGCGCGGCGCAACGCTCGAGCGCCTGGGCGACGCTCGCCGTCTCCAACGGCCGCAGGAAAGCCACCGAGCGCACGGCTTCGCGATCCGCACACAACAAACCGACCGCGCTGAACACGCCGGCCGCGGGCGGCACGAGCACCTGCCGGATCCGCAGATCGCGGGCCAGGCTCGAGGCGTGAATGCCGCCATTGCCGCCGAACGCGAACAAGGTGAAATCGCGCGGATCGCGGCCCCGATAGGTCGACACCGCTTTCACCGCCCGCATCATCGTGGTGTTGGCGAGACGATGGATGCCGTAGGCCCCTTCCATCAATCCCAACCCAAGCCTGTCGGCAATTCTCCGTATCGCGATGCATGCCAATTCGCAGTCGATCGGCACGCTACCGCCCGCGAGGCCGTGCGGGCTCAGATAGCCCAGCACGACGTTCGCATCGGTCACCGTCGGCTCGGCGCCGCCCTTCGCATAACACGCCGGTCCCGGCATGGCGCCGGCGCTTTCCGGGCCCACCTTGAGGGCGTTGCCCGCATCGACGCGTACGATGCTGCCGCCCCCCGCACCGACTTCCGAGATGTCGATGACGGGGAGCTTGATCGCGTAGCCGCCGCCCTTCGCCAGGCCGCCGCTCATGGAGATACCGCCGCCAACCTCGTACTCGTCGGTCGAGGCGATTTCACCCCGATCGATGAGCGATGCCTTGGCGGTCGTGCCGCCCATGTCGAAGGTGATCACGTTGTCGTACCCCGCTCGCACGGCCAGGCGCGCGGCTCCGACGACACCCGCCGCGGGCCCGCTCTCGACCACGATGACGGGCCGCTCGATGACCTGTCGGACATCGATCGTGCCGCCGCTCGACTGCATCATGACCAACCGCGCACCGATGCCGCCTTGCGTCAGCCGCTGCTGCAACGAACGAAGATACTGCGAGACCACCGGACCGACATAGGCGTTCACCACGGTCGTGCTGGTGCGCTCGTATTCGCGGATCTCGGGCAGTACTTCGCTCGACACCGTGACGAAGCAGTCGGGCAGCGCCGCACGCAGCAGTTCGGCGATGCGCCGCTCGTGCGCTGGATTCGCGTAAGCGTGCAACAGCGACACCGCGACCGCCTCGAACTTGGCCTCTGCCAACGCCGCGGCAAGTTCCCGGACCTGCGTTTCGTCCAACGGCTTGACGACGCGACCCCGAGCGTCGAGCCGCTCGCGCACCTCGTAGCGATGCCGCCGCCGTACCAGCGGCGCCGGTTTTTCATAGAGCGGCTCGTAGAGCCGGGGCACGCGGATGCGCCGCAGTTCGAGCACGTCGCGAAATCCCTCCGTGGTCACGAGCGCGGTACGGGCTCCTTTGGCCTCGAGGATGGTATTGGTGGCGACCGTCGAGGCATGACTGACTTCCGCGAAATCCGCAGGATCGGCGCCGAGACTGCGGGTGAGCAGTTGGATGCCGTCGATCACGGCGCGGGCGTAGTCGTCGGGGGTTGACGGCACCTTGCAGGTGGATAGTTCGCCATGGGGCGTCAGGCAGGCAATATCGGTAAAAGTGCCCCCGACATCCGCGGCCACACGCAAGGTCGCATCCATCAATCGCACCTGTATCGGGCCAGGCAGACTTCGTCGACGTCGATGCCGAGGCCCGGACGATTCAGCGGCAAAATGGCCCCCTCCTTGACTTGGAACGCCTCGCTCAGGACATCGTCTTCGTAATAGCGGCCCGCAACGGCGTAGGGATGAGCACCGCTCGGCGCGCTGATCGGAATGACGCAGGCCAGGGATACGGCCGGTTGGGCCAGGACGAAATGCGTGTTCGCGGCATTGCCGATGGCGGACTCGATGGAGCCGTTGACGTCGCAGGGCATGCGCTGCGCCTCGGCGACGGCCGCAACGGCGCGTGCGCCCACGAAGCCGCCCGCCTTCGCAAGATAAATCGACAGACAATCGGCAGCGCGGCGCTGCACGACCTCGAGTGCGTCGGCGACGTCCCAACACGACTCGTCCGCGATGATGGGAACCTTGGCGTGGGCCGTCACCTCCGCGAGATACGCGAGCCCGACGCTGGGCTGCTCGACCAGATCGACGCCCGCCTCCACCAACCGCTCCACCACCAAACGGGCGCGCTTCGCATGGCCGTAGCCCTGATTGGCGTCGAGGCGCAGCGTGACGCCGGCACCCACTTCGCGGCGCAGCGTATGCACCAGCCGGATGTCCCGCTCCGAATCGACCCCTCCTTTGATCTGCAGCGCGCGCACACCGTCGCTCACGGCGGCGATCCCTTCATCGGCAGCCTCCCTCTCGTTCATGAGACCGATCATGTGAGCCACCGGTACGGAATCGCGGACCTTGCCGCCCAGCAGACGATAGATGGGCTGCCCCAGGATTTTGCCCCAGAGATCGTGCAATGCAATGTCGACGGCACACTTCGCGTAAGGGTGGCCGACGACCAGGCGATCCATGTTCTGCCGGGCCGAGGTTACCGCCGTGGGATCGGTGCCGCGCAGCACGGGCGCGAAGACGTCATTCACCATGCTGATGACCGTGGCCAGCGTTTCCCCGGACCGGCGCCCAAAATCGCCGCCCCAGTCGGCCAGCGGTGTCGCTTCCCCGTACCCCACCGGACCCTCGTCGGTTCGGACCCGGACCAGGACGAAATTACCCAGCTCGGCGTGCAACCCGGCCCATTTGAAGCTGCGTCGGACGGGCAGACGGAAGGCGGACGCTTCGATCGATTGAATTTTCATCTGAACCTGCGGGGAGCTGAACCTTGAGCCCATGCTAGCGGCAGGCGCCCCGATCTCCAAGAAATTTTTTCTTAAAAGAAAAAATCTCGCTCACGGTATCTCAAGGACGGCTGGGCGGGGCCGCCCCAGTTCCGCGGCCCCGGGCTACGCGGGCTACTCCTTTTCGGTTTCAACCGGGCGGACCGAGGAATTCATGATATGGGAAATGTCCTCGGGGCTCCCGGGATCGTGCGACACGGACAGTACGCGGGCATTGTCCCGGCTGACCGAGACATAGACATGGCGCATGCTGCTGTCGAAATAGGCACTCTCCCCCCGGTCGAGGCGGAACGGCGCGTAATGTTCGGTGTGGACCTCGATGGCGCCGCTCAAGACGTAGACGAACTCCTCGCCCCGATGTTGACTCCAATGATCGAACTCCTCGACCGAACGGGCGCGCACCAGAATCTCGAGCGGCACCATGGCCTTGCGCGACAACTCCGATGAGTGGGCGCGGTAATCGTACTGGCCGCTGGTGAACAGATCGCCCTCCTCGCGGCGCGTCGTCGTCTTGCGTCCGGACACCACGCTCTTGGTGCCCGGGCGGACGAAATCCTCGATGGGTACGCCCAAGCCATCGCAGATACGCTTCATGATGTCGAACGACGGAGAGATCTGGCTGTTCTCGATCTTCGACAAGTTGGAAATCGAGACTCCGGTCGACTTGCTGACCTGTGCCAGGGTCTGATCGAGCGTGCGCCGTATTTCCTTGAGTCGCATACCGATCTGATTCAGCTCCATCGACCCTGCTTCCCGTGCCATACCCTCACTCCCGATTCACCGCTGCCATTCATCGCCATTTTCTCATAAGAAATTTATGCTAGCTTGCGGGAAAATGCACCAAAGTTCGCGCATCGCCGATTCAAATTCGGCACCGACCAGCATTCGACGCCTGTTCGTTTTGCTTTGCGGCTTCGAAATTCTCCCGAAGTCGCTCTCCACCCGAAATCGCGGCCGCCGCTTCATCATGAGCGAACCGGTATGCGCCTACCTTCTCGATACGACCACGGGTTGGGTGCTCCTCGATGCCGGATTGAACCCGGCCAATGGCCGCGACTCCGCCCGGATGCAGGAGCGCTTCTGGCGCCATGGAATGACCGCGCCGGTGATTCGGGATATGCACCTCCTGGACACCCAAATGGCTGAAATAGGCGTGTGCTTCGCCGATGTCGGGCATGTCATCCTGTCCCATCTGCATTACGATCACTGCGGATATCTCCGGCACTTTGCGCACGCGCGCGTCTCGATTCAGCGCCGCGAGCACGCTCACGCGTTCAGTTCGGATGCGGGTATCGCCTACTTCCGCGACGAATACGACGACCCCCGCCTGCAATGGGATCTGCGCGACGGGGATTGGGAGGCGGTGCCGGGGCTCCGCTTGCTCGACACTCGTGGACACACGGAAGGACATCAGTCCGCGCTCGTCGACCTGCCGCACAGCGGAACTCTCATCCTTCCGTTCGACGCCGCGGATCTGCAGGAGAATATTGACGAGGAAATCCTGCCCGGCGAGTGCTGTGACGACGCAGCCGCACTGAGCGCGATCCGGCGACTGAAGGCGATCGAGAAGGATTGCAGGGGAACCGTATTGCTGTTCCACGATCCGGTTGCGATTCAATCGATGAAACTCGCACCGGAAAGCTACGGCTAGGAGAGCAATGCGTCAGTCCGCGAGTTTCAGCCGGTAGGCGCTCGGCGTCGAGCCGAATCGTTCGCGGAATCGGCGGGTGAAGTGGCTGGGCTCGCTGAACCCGCAATTCCATGCGATCTCGGCAATTCCAAGCCCATCGAATCGCTTGTCGCACAGCAGCCGCTGCGCCCTGTTGAGCCGGCAGGTATACAACTCCTGGCTGAAGGTCGTGCCGGCGGAGGCGAACACCAGATGGATGTAACGACGCGATAGACCGAGCGCGGCGGCAACCGTCGCCGGGTCGAGGTCGGTCTCGTGGCAGCGTTCACGTATGGTCTGCCTCACACGCCGCAACAACGCCCGCTTGTGGGTGGTCGGCGGCGCATCATCGTGCGCGGCCGCGAGCGCCAACAGGGAGACGACTTGTTCCGCCACCACTGTCGCGGGCAATCCCGATGCGCCAACTGTTGCGGGCGAGACGTTGCTCAACGCCGATGCCAGGGTCGCCCCCCAACCTCTGCGCCCGTCGATCAGGCGCGCCGCCGCATCCTCGGGCGCCGGCAGCCAGCCCCCGAGCCAATCTCTTCGGATTTCGAGCACCAGAGCTTCGACGCCCTGCGGAAAGTCGAATTCGAAGCCGGCGAGGCAATCGATCAGCAAGCAGTCGCCGGCCTCGACCTTGAGACTGCGGCCGTATTGCTCGATCAGCTGCACGCCCTTGCGCACATGGATCAAGTGGAAGATATGGTCTTTCGCGTTGCACGCCGCCGTGCGCTCGCGCCAGACCTTTTGCTCGCTGACTGAAATGAAATTCGCCTTGATCGGGCCGAAGTCGTGTTTCTCGATGTGTCCGAAAAACGCGCCCTCTTGCGAGCTCTGGATGTGCATCTGCAGAAGATTCTCGCAGATCACATCGCGCCAATAGGATAGCGCCTTGCCGGGCTGCAGGTGTTTGGTCGACCAACTCTGTTCGAGCATTGCGATGCGGCCTCCCCCGCTTTTCTCTGTCAAATCCGGTCCTTATGTATAGTCTGGCAGGCAGCCGGCGACATCGAATTCCATCTTGCTCTGTTGGGATCCGGGCCGTCAAGCAATGGCGATGCACACCCGATCAGCCGTCGCGTCTGACGCCAACGCCGTACTCGATCTTGGCATTGCGGGTCGCCTGGAACTCTTCAAGTGTCTGCCCGCGCATGGCGGCGTATACATGCAGATTCGATACGCCGACCACAGCCGCCAACTTCTCGAGCACGAAGAAAATAGCGCCATAGTGAATGAGTGCGCGCCAGTCCAGCCGTCGCACCAGATCCGCTTCCTCCGCCGTCAATTCGTGCACGATCATCAACGCGTCGGCGTCGCGCCGGAACGCCTCGCGATGTTCCGGAACGATCAAGTCGTGCAGGAACCGGTTGAGCCGGTACGCTTTGGCACTTCGCTCCAGCGTGTAGGGATAGGTGCCGGGAAGACGCTCCGCCCCCTCGAGCTGCAGGTCGCGGAATGGCGCAACGGGCGGATATTCTCCGTCGTTCTCGTAAATCGCCGTGGCGATCGCCGTCATGGACGGCAGATAGTAGGTGCGGTGAAGCCTGCGGATCCGTGCGGTCATGGCGCCGCGCATGATGAGCCACATGATCACCTCGGCGCCTTCGAAACCTCCGCGCTCGGCATACTCGGCATGCGTCAGAGTCGTCAACGCCTCCGGGTCGGTCTCGAGCAGATCGAGAAACTGATGGTCCCATTCCGGGTTGTTGAATCCGCAGCGCTCCCCGTGAACCTGATGCGACAGGCCCCCGGTCGCGACAATCACGACGTTGAGGTCTTCGGGAAAAGCGCGGATCGCGCGCCCCAGCGCGGCTCCCAGCCGATAGCAGCGCCGGGCCGTCGGTATCGGAAACTGCAGCACGCCGATCTGGAACGGCAGTATCTTCCACGGCCAGGTACCGTCGGGGTCGGCGAGCATCGACAGCGGCGAGAAGCACCCGTGATCCACGGGCTTGCCGCGAAAGAACGAAATATCGAATTCCTCGGCAAAAAGGCTGGTTGCAATGGAGCGTGCAAGCTTCGGCGCGCCCGGCAACGGCGGCACATTGCGCGCGCCGCCTCCCTCGTCGGCCGGCCGGTACAGGTCATCGACCCCCAGCGCAAATGGCGAGTAGTGATCGAAGAAAAACGAGGTGACGTGGTCGTTGTAGATGGTGAGTAGAACATCCGCGCGCTTGTCGGCGAGCCAGTCACGTATGGGTTCGTACGCATCGAAGATCGGCTTCCAGATGGGATCGTTCTCGAGGCCTCGATCCTTCGCAAATCCAATCGTCGGGGTATGCGATGTTGCAATTGCGCCGATGATCTTGGCCATGATCGAACACCTTATGGGAGTAAAAATCCGAGAGTAGGTTCTCGCCGTGCCTATGCTAATCCTTGACGCCCACAGCGACGAGGGCGGATTGGAGATTTTCCCCAAGCCTCGGTCCAATCCGCATTCCATCCGCCCGATATTGCACGGTGGGTCGAGAAAAAGATCACTCAGGAGCGCATGTGACAGGCGACGCGCCGGGTAGGTGCGGCTGAGCACCGCGGTGCTATGATTCCGGTTCTTCCGGTACTGCCATCGTCGACCGCAGGGCTGGTCGCCACAAGTCAGGGGGATCAAAAATGAGCGTGCAGCCACTCAACGCCGAACGGCAGATCTGGGTCTACACTCAGATGCTGCGCATCCGCGAGTTCGAAGAGCGCGTGAAGCGCACCTTCACCGAGCATCCCGGTGTGATCCGCGGCCATACGCACCTCGCCGACGGCGTCGAGGCGTCGATCGTCGGCTCGCTGTGCCACTTCCGCAGCGGTGATGCGGCGCTGGCCACCTATCGCTGCCACGGATATCCGCTGGTTCTCGGTAGCGACCCGAAGGCAATGATGGCCGAGGTTTATGGCCGCGTGGACGGCCTGTGCAAGGGTCTCGGCGGGTCGATGCACCTGACCGACGTCAAGCGCGGTTTCCTCGGCACCTCGGGGATCGTGGGCGCCGGCATTCCGCATGCTGCGGGCGCCGCCTGGGCAGCGCAGATCCGCAAGAAGGCGGAAGTCGTGTATTGCTTCTTCGGCGACGGCGCGTCGAAGCAGGGCGCGTTCCACGAGACGCTGAATATCGCGTCCCTGTGGAAGCTGCCGGTGATCTTCGTGATGGAGAACAACGGCTACAACGCCGTGACCACCTCCGAGCAGGAGGACGCCAACGCCGCGAACGGCGAGCCGCTCGCCGTCAAAGCCAAAGCGTACTCGATGCCGGGCGTCACGATCGATGGGGCCGATCCATTGGCCGTGTACGCCGCCGTCGGCGCGGCCGTCGAGCGCGCGCGCTCAGGTGCCGGCCCGACGCTGGTCGAATCGAAGGTCTACCGCCTTTCAGCGCACGGCAACATCATCGCCCCGCCCGGCGTGCCGCTGCACTATCCGGAGCACGAGGCCATCACGGTCTTCGGCAAGCGGGAGGAGTACGAGGCGGCTCTGCGCGGCGACCCCGTGCCGCGGTTTCGCGCCACCCTGGTCAAGGCGGGCGTATTGAGCGCCGGGAAGGCCGACGAGCTTGGCACAGGAGTCGCGAAAGAAATGGAGGAGGCGGTCGCCTTCGCCCTCAAGAGTCCCTTCCCCAAGCTCGAGTCCGCACTCGAAAACGTCTACGTCTGAAGCCGGAGCGACACACATGGCACAGCTTCCCTTTATTGCCGCCATCGACGCCGGCATTCATCAGGAAATGCGGCGCGACCCGAGCGTCCTCTACTTTGGCCAGAACATGGCAACCACCGAGAACCACGAATTCGTCGCCGCCTACGGGCACGACCGCGTCCGTGTCACGCCGATTTCCGAGACCGCGGAGATCGGCATCGCCATCGGTGCGGCGATGGCGGGATTGCGCCCCGTGGTTGAGCTCTACATGGCGGAGTTCATGCTCGTCGCCATGGATCAAGTCGTCAACGAAGCGCCGCGCTTCCGGTATATGTCGGGCGGGCAGGTGAAAGTGCCGCTGGTACTCAAGGCGGGTTTCGGCTTCGCCTGCGGTTGGGCCGGCCAGCACACCGGGTCACTGACCTCGCTGTTCATGGGAGTACCGGGCCTCAAGGTCGTCGTACCCTCGACCGCGGCTGACGCCAAGGGACTGATGGCCACGGCCATCCGCGATGACAATCCAGTGGTCTTTCTGCATCACTATCTGCTCACACTCGAACCCGGCGAGGTGCCGGATGGCGAGCACCTGGTGCCGTTCGGCAAGGCCGAGATTCGCCGCCCCGGCGGCGACGTCACGATCGTTGCGACCGGCTGGATGGTTCCGCGCTCGCTTGGCGCGGCCAAGAGGCTCGCCGAGGAAGGGATTCAGGCAGAGGTGATCGATCCGCGCACGGTTGCACCGCTCGACCTGGAGACGATCCTCAAGTCGGTGGCCAAGACGGGGCGCTTGGTGCTCGTCGATCAGGCGCCGCGCCACGCGACGGTGGCCGGAATTATTGCGGGCGATGTCGCCGAGCACGGATTCTCGTCGCTCAAAGCACCGATCGTGCAGGTCACGGCGCGCGATGCGTCGGTCCCCTACAGCGAGCCGCTCGAGGCCTATGTGATTCCCGACGAGGAGCGGATCTGCGCCGCTGTTCGAAAGGTGCTGGAGGGGCGGCGCTGACCTGCCGCGGCCGGCGCCGACTACATGGCCGGTGAATTTACTCCAAGCGCCAGTCGCGACCTTCGAGTATTGCGACCAAGCGCGCGAGGAACTGCGAGGCGACGCGGCCGTCGGCAACGCGATGATCGACCGTCAGCGTGAGATCCGACAGCGGCCGCACGACCACGGCTCCGTCCCTGGCCGCGACGCAATCGCGTTGACGACCGACGGCGAGAATCGCGGATTGTGGTGGATTGATGATGGCCGTGAAGCGGTCCGGCCCTTCCGAGCCAAGATTTGAGATGCTGAAGGTGGCGCCCTCGACCTCCTCGCGCCTTAGCCGGCCCTCGAGGCTGCGCTGGGCGCAATCCTGGCGACGGCGCGCAATCTCCGCGAGGCCGAAACGCTCGACGTCATGAATCACCGGGACCAACAGGCCGTTGTCGACCGCAACCACAAGACCAATGTGCGCGCCGCTCGCCTGCACGATGCGCGCGTCGGCCGATCCCGGGTCGCCCGAGAACGTGGCGTTCAAGGCAGGAAACCCGATAAGCGCCTGGGCAACAGCTTGCAGCAGAAAATCATTCACGGATAATTTCGGAGCACCGTGCGCAAGTCTTGCGGCGAACTCACGGCGCAACACCCGCAGTTCCGTCCAGTCGACCGAGCGAGCGACGGTGAACTGTGGAATCGTGGCGTTGCTCAAGGTCATGGCGCGCGCCAATGCGCGGCGCATCGGGGACAGAGGCTGCGCCGCGGCACCGGCCGCACGCGGCGCGTCGATGGCCCGCTGCACATCGTCCAGCTGAACGCGCCCGCCCGGTCCGGTGCCGGTTATTGCGCCAAGATCGATGCCGCGGTCGGCAGCGAGTTTGCGGGCGACGGGAGTACTTCGGATGCGGTCGCCGTCGCGCGCCCCTGTCGCGACTGTCGAGGGCGCCATCGCGACTGTGGAGGGCATCGCCGCGACTGTGGAGGGCATCGCCGCGACTGACGAGGGCACCGCCGCGACACTTTCGGGATCAGCTGTTCGTGGCGCCGCCGCCGTAGTGCCCGCGCCCGGCGCCTCGGCAGACTCGATCCAGGCGACCTGATCGCCGACAGCCGCTTGGCTGTCGACTTGCACCAGGATCTGCATCAGCCGCCCGGTAGCGATCGCCTCGATTTCAACGACCGACTTTTCGGTTTCGACTTCGAGCAGCGGCTCGCCCGCAGCCACGCTGTCGCCGACGTTCTTGAGCCAGCGGACCACCTTGACCTCTTCCATCACGAGACCGACTTTTGGAATTTCCTGCGCAACCAGGGGCACTGATGCTACTCCGGTGATTCAGCCGGTCAGGCCCATGGTCTGGCGCGCAGCGCGCACCAGATCCGCGCTCCCCGGGAGCAGCGCACGCTCCAGCTCCGGAGCGAAGGGAATGGGTGCAAAGGCGCAGCCGACACGCAGCACCGGAGCGTCGAGTTCGTCGAACAGTTCCGCACCGATGCGTGCCGCGATTTCGGCGCCCACGCCGCCGTTTTGCACCGCCTCATGAGCAATCAGTGCACGATGGGTCTTCGACACCGAGGCCGCAATGGTCGCCATGTCGAGCGGCAGCAATGTCCTCAAGTCGATGACTTCGGCCGAAATGCCGGAGCCGGCCAATATCTGCGCGGCCTCCAGCGCAATCTGCACCATCGCCGAATAGGCGATCAGGGTGACATCCGTGCCCGGCCTTGCGATCCGCGCCCTGCCGATCGGCGGCAATTCGGTGCCCTCCGCCAACTCCTCCTTCATCGTGTACAGCCGCTTGTGTTCGATGAAGAGCACCGGCTCACCCAGCCGGATGGCACTTTTCAGAAGGCCATAGGCTTCGGCAGGCGTCGAGGGCGCGACCACGATGAGCCCCGGCACGTGGATGAACCAGGCTTCGAGGCTCTGCGAGTGTTGCGCGGCGGCTCCTCCCGCGGCGCCCGCCTGCGTGCGTATCACCAGGGGCACGGCGAGCTGGCCGCCCGACATGTAGCGGTACTTCGCGGTCTGGTTCACCAGGCAATCCATCGACAGCGTGGCAAAATCGATGAACATGATTTCGAGCACGGGCTTGAGACCGCATAGCGCGGCGCCGGTGGCGAGGCCTGTGATCGCGGCTTCGCTGATGGGCGTGTTGCGTACGCGCGTGGATCCATGTTTCTGCGCCAGGCCGCGGGTGACCCCGAACGCGCCCCCCGCCGCGACGTCCTCGCCCAGCAAATGAACTGAAGGGTCGCGGGCCAATTCTTCGTCGAGCGCGCGGCGCAGGATCTCGATGAATGTGTGCTGCACGGAACGTCAGCCCGGAATCGCGGCAAACGCCGGCGTGCGGTACACGAATTCGAGCACGGTTGCCGCATCGGGCCGCGGCCCCGCCAGCGCGCGCTCAATCGCCTGCTGCACCTCGTTCCGGGCGCGGTCGCCGATGGCGTCGAGTTCTTCCCGGCCGACCCCGCGCTCGACGAGGTAGCGCTTCAGACGCTCGATGGGACATTTCTCGCGAACAGCGGCGAGTTCCTCTTTCGATCGATATTGCTGCGCGTCGCCGACGTAGTGTCCCGCCATGCGAAAGGTCATGCACTCGAGCAGGTAGGGGCCGGCGCCCCGGCGCAGCGTCTCGATCGCGGTACCCGCGGCCGCAAATACAGTCGGCAGATCGTTGCCGTCGATGGTCGTCGCGGCAATGTCATAGGGTGCCGCGAAACTGCTCACGTGCTTGACGTTGGAGTGCTCCTCGCGGCTGGTGAACTCGGCGTAGCCATTGTTCTCGCAGACGAACAACACCGGCAGGCGCCACAACGCGGCGAGATTCAGCGTCTCGTGAAACGCACCGGCGCCGGTTGCGCCATCGCCAAAAAATACCACGCTGATATCCGGTCTGCCCTGCGCCTGTGCGGCCCACGCGGCGCCCGCGGCGAGCGCGAGATTGCCTGCCACGACACCGGTCGCACCCATCACGCCGTTCGCCGCGTCGACGAGGTGCATCGAACCGCCGCGACCGCCGCACAGGCCGTTCTGCCGACCCAAAATTTCCGCGAAAGCCGCCTCGATGTCGCTGCCCTTGGCGAGTACGTGGCCGTGCCCGCGATGACTGGTAAACAGCACGTCCGCGCGCCTGAGCTGCGTGCAGACACCGACCGCCACGGCTTCCTGGCCGGTGGACAGGTGCGGGAATCCGGGGATCTCGCCCGCGGCCGCGAGCCGCTGTGCCTGGCCTTCGAACAGGCGTATACGCCACAGCGCCGCGTACATTTTCTTCCAGTCTGCCAGTGTCGGTTCGGTCACAGGTCTCCCCGGCTACTTCTTCGCCTGACGCGCCGCCCCCACCACCCGCTGCGTCTTTGCGAATGCCTCGGTCGCAGCCGTCTTGAGATCCCACTTCCGGATGTATTCGTTCAGGACCTCGACGCCGATCGGCCCATCGTAGCCCACCGACCAGAGGGCCTGCAGGAATCCCGCAATGTCGAATTCTCCATCGCCGGGCAATAGGCGTTTGTTGACGACGGAATCTTGGAAGTTCAACGGCACGGCGAGAGTGCCGTCGTTGATTTCGGCGCCTATCAGGTCGCCTGCCTTAAGTTTCCGGACGATCTCGTCGGGGCCGATGCCGGAGCGCTGCAAGTGCAGATTGTCGAGCATGATGCCGCCATTGCGCTCGCCCGCTCCGCGGGTGATCGCGAGCACGTGATCCAGCGAAGGCGCGCGCGAGAATTGTGCCGGCAGCATTTCGAACAGCACATTGGTCCCACGCTCGGCGGCTTGACGGCACAGGGGAGCAAACGCCTCCGTCAATTGGGGAACTTCGACGCCATCATTGCCAAGGTCGCCGATTTTGATATGCCGGGCGCGTAAAACCTCGGCCGCGTCCAGGAGGAGCGCGCGGATTTCATCCGACGCGCCTCTGCGCGCATCGGTATAAAACCAGTCCAACAGCCATTCAACCTCTATATTGACGATGCCGTTGGCGTCCAGGATGTGCTTCATGTCCTCGAAGCTGTATGTCTTCCGGATCTCGAGAATATCTGAGTGCCAGAATCCCATGCCGGTGAACCCGACCCGCGCCGCGACCTCCACGCGCGTCCGAAAGTCATGCAGGCAGCGTTGATCGCCGAGCGGATCCGCTCCAACGGCGAGCGTCCAAAACGACCCGATAATTTCGACTGGCTTTGTCATGGTGTCGTTCGCATTGATGGGCAGCTTGCATGATACATTCACGGCGGCCTTGCCGGCCAACTGGGAGAGCACAGGGAGTATGCTGTCAGTGCGCTCGTTTCCTCAGCGCCAGAACCCGTCCCACGCAGCATCAGTGGCGGATGGTACACAGTGCGCCGCCGTCCACGGCCCAAGCTGCGCCATTGACGAAGCTGGCCGCGGGCGACAGCAAGAACGCCACCGCCTCGGCAACTTCGCCCGGCTGACCAATGCGCCCCTGCGGCGCGATTTTGCCCAGAGTCCGCTTGCCGAGTTCGACGTCGCCGTCGAACAGGGTCTTGAGCATGGCCTCCAGCAACGGTGTGTCAATTACGCCCGGCATCACCGCGTTCACGCGCACGCCGCGGGCGCCGACGTCGGCCGCCGCCGTGCGCGTAAGTCCGATCACACCGTGCTTGGTGGCATTGTAGGCGCAAGCTCCAGCAAGCCCGCGTTCACTGGCGATCGACCCGGTGTTGACCACCGCACCGCCGCCCTGCCCCAGCATCACCGGAATCACGTGCCGCAACCCTAAAAAAATACTGCGCAGGTTCACGGCCATCAGGCGATCGAATTCAGCCTCGTCGTAACTCTCGATGGAGGCCACCTTGCCTTCCGTGCCGGCGTTATTGAACAGCCCGTCGATACGGCCGAAGGCCTTGCAGGCTGCGGCGACATAGCCCTGCACTGCATCAGACCGACTGACGTCCGCATGAAAGGTTTCGACTTGCGTGCCGAAAGCCGCGACGGCGGCGCGGCGCTGCTCGAGCCCGTCGCGATTGATATCGACCAGCAGAATGTCGGCGCCCTTCGCAGCCAGCACGCAAGCCGTCGCATGGCCGATGCTTCCCGCACCGCCGGTAACGATGATCTTCATGCCACCAAGATCTTTCATTTCGCTCTCCCCAATATCAAGTCTGCCGCCCGCTCGGCCACCGCATTGACGGGAATATTGCTGTTGCCCGCGATCACTGTGGGGATCACCGAAGCGTCCACCACACGCAGAGCATCGATGCCTCTGACCCGGAGCGTTGCATCCACCACGTCGCCCATGCGGCAGGTGCCGCAGGCATGGTGCACCGTGACCAATGAGCTGCGGATGTGCGCCTCGATCTGCGCGCGCTCGCGCACCTGCGGTCCCGGCGAAATCTCTCGGCCGGCCAAGGGCGCGAACGATGGTGCCGCCAGCATCGAACGCGCAACCTCGAAGCCCCGCACCAGCACGTCGATGTCGCCCGGGGCGGCGAGGAAATTGAAATCGATCGCGGGCTTGTCGTGCGGATCATTGCTGGCCAGCGTGACGCTGCCGCGGCTCGCCGGCCGCAGGTTCACGAAGATGATGCCGTAGCCGTGCCCGAGCGGCAGCCAGTGGCCGCTGGCATTGCGATGCGCCGGCATGAAGATGATCTGCAAATCGGGGCGATCGACTTCCGGTCTCGAACGCATGAATCCGTTGGCCTCGAACACATTGCTCGCCAGCGGACCGGAACGGAGCAGCAGGTATTGCGCGGCTATGAGTACGCTGCGCGGCACGGTGCGCCACGACAGGCCGTAGGATTCGGTGTTGGCCGTGCGGACGGCAATCGATGCGGCCGGATGATCGTGCAGATTTCTGCCGACTGCAGGCAGATCAAGCAGCGGGGTTATCCCTACGGATTGCAGGCCGGCGGCATCGCCAACACCTGAGAGCTGCAGCAGCTGCGGGGAGCCGTAGGCGCCGCAGGCGACGATGACCTCGCGACGCGCCTGCACGATGCTGCGCGCGCCGCCCCGCTCGATCTCCACGCCGGTTGCACGCCGCCCCTCGAACAGCACGCGGGTGACCACCGCACCGGTAACGATCTGGAGATTGGGCCGGGCCCGCGCGGATTTCAGGTACGCCGTCACTCCGGATTCGCGCCGCCCGTTGCGGATCGCCGCCTGCCGTGGACCGAAACCTTCCGGATTGCCGCCGTTGAAATCGGTACAGCGTGACAGGCCGAGTGTATCGGCGGCCGCGAGGAAGCGCCCGACCAGCGGATTCGGCTTGGGGATATCGATGACATTGACCGGACCGCCCCGCCGACGCTCGGGCGTGTGCGCCGCCTCGTAGTTCTCCAGTCGCTGGAAATAGGGCAACAGATCGGCGTAACTCCAGCCCGGCTGCTGCCATTCATCATATTCGCGCGCATGGCCGCGGAAATACACCATGCCGTTGATCGACGAGCATCCACCGAGCACACGGCCGCGCGGTACCGGCAGCACACGGTTATCGACCTGACGCTGCGGCACGGTCTGGTAGCCCCAAGACTGGCGCGGATTGCCGATGGCCTTCGCCACCATCGCCGGCACGCGGATCGCCGGGTCGTCATCCGGCGGCCCCGCTTCGACCAGAGCGACCGTGACGCCTGCTGCGGCTGACAGCCGATTGGCCAGCACGCAGCCCGCGGTACCGCCGCCGGCGACCACGTAGTCGAAGATATCGCTCATCGGCCGCGGCGACAGCGGTGCGGCGTCACGCGCCGCCGCCGAACAGGGTCGCGACATAGTGGCTGTCCATGTATTCGCGGATGGCATGGATCCTGCCATCCCGCACGTCGATGCTCCACGCATAGCGATTGACGTAGGGTCTGCCGTCGAGAAGTGTACCCGCGCCCCGCGATTCACACATCACGGTATCGCCGGTCGACACCATGCGATCGACCGTGGTCTTCGGATCGCCGGGTACGAAAAGGCCGCGCACCGGCGCCAGAAACTCATCGACGATCTTGTCGCGCGGTCCATGAACGCCGGCCCCCGGCACGCCCTCGACCATTGGCCGCCAGGTGGCATCAGGATGCAAGGTGGCGCGGATGGCCTCGAGATCTCCGCTGGACAGAACACGGAAAAAATCGAGCACCAGTTGTTCCTGCGGAGTGCGCGCGGTGACCATGGGTAAGTTACCTTTGTTTCGCCTGATCGACCTCGGCAAGCGCCTCGCGCGCGATGCGCACGCTGTCGATGCCGGCCGGCACGCCGCAATACACGGCCACCTGCAACAGCACTTCGCGGATCTCCTCGCGCGTCACCCCGTTGTTGAGCGCCGCCTTGACGTGCAGCTTCAGCTCATGCGGCCGATTCAGCGCGCTGATCATCGCGATGTTGATGAGACTGCGATCGCGCAGCGCGAGCCCCGGTCGGGTCCAAACGTGGCCCCAGCAGTACTCGGTCGAAAGCTCTTGCATCGGCATGCTGAACTCGTCGGCGGCGGCCATCGAGCGCTCCACGTAGTCGGCGCCCAGCACCTGCTTGCGCAGTTTCATGCCCTTCTCGAATTTGTCCTGTCCCACAGCCTTACTCCTCTTTGCTGCCGATCTGGCAGCCCGCCCAGTTTTCCACAACCTTCACCAGATCGGTGCAATCCGCCGCAGCACCATGAACCTGGTGCGTAATGGATAACATCTGCCGCACGGCCGCGCCGACCACCATCGGCACACCCAGTGCCTCGGCTTCATCGAGGCACAGCCGTACGTCTTTGAACGAAAGTGCGTTGGCAAATCCGAAATCGAATCTGCGGTTCAGCACATGCCTCGGGATCTTGTCCTGTGTCGCGCTGTTGCGCCCCGACGAGGCGTTGAGCACGTCGAGCATCGCGGCCGGATCGACGCCGGCCTTGACGCCCATCGCCAGCGCCTCGGCGGCAATGGCGAGCGATGCAGCGGACATGAGATTATTGGCAAGCTTGACCGTCTGGCCCAGGCCCGGCTTCTCGCCGAGTTCATAGACCTTGCCCAGCACCTCGAGGAGCGGGCGCACCCGTGCCATGGCCGGCGCGGGGCCGGAGGCCATGATCGCGAGTTTGCCGGCGGCTGCCCCCTTCACTCCCCCTGAAACCGGCGCGTCGATGGCGGCGATGCCGCGCGGCGCGAGCAGGGCAGCAATCGCTTGCGCCGCGGCCGGGCCCGAAGTGGACAGGTCGACGAATACCTTGACCGACGGCGAGTCGGCAATAGCGCGCGCAGTCTCGCGCGCATCGGCCGGACCGGGCACGCTGGCCATGACCACGGTGCTTAGCATGGCAGCGTCTGCCGCAGAGGCCGCAGCCCTCGCACCCAGCGCAGCGACCGCTGTCATGGCGGTCGCTACCGGATCGTAAATCGTGAGCTCGTGTCCGGCCGCGATGAGTCGCGCCACCATACCCGAGCCCATGCGACCCACACCGATGAAGGCAATCTTTTCGCCCACGCAGTCCCCCTGTGTCGGTCCCAACTCGTCAGTCCCAGCGCGTCCGCCCCGGCGCGCTCAAGTCTATCAGCCGGCCACGTCAGCCGCGCGGATCGAGATCCACGCGCACCGCATCGGCGAGGCCGGCGTGCGCCGCCGGATACCGTGCCAGCACCAACGGATCGTGTCCCGGAATGACATGCTGCGGTGAACTGGCGAGCGACTCGATGGTCGCGAAGGCATCTAGATAGGCCGCAACGTTGTCGACTATCGGAAACGGCCGCCGCTCGAGCCAATTGGCGTAAAAATGCGCCGCATCCGACGCCAGCACCACCCAGCCGCGCTGCGTGTGTACGCGCACGACTTGCAAGCCGCGGGTATGGCCGCCGATGCGGTGCAGCGTGATACCCGGCGCGAGTTCTGCCGTTCCCTCGTGATACACCACCCGCCCGGCAAACAGCTTGCCGACCATCGCCTGCACATCGCGCGGGTCATAGGGCGCACGCATGATGGCGTGGCACATCGCGCTGCCGGTGCAAAAAGCCATCTCCTCGGTCTGCAGGTGGTAACGGGCGCGCGGAAACAGCTCGTGGTTGCCCGCGTGATCGTAGTGCATATGACTGATGATGACATCGGTCACCTGCGCCGGATCGACACCCACGGCCGCAAGCCCCGCCTCGACGGGCTGCACCAGCTGCCGGCCGCGCGCTGCTCCCACCGCTGCGTCGAATCCGGTGTCGAGCACGAAGCAGACGCCGGGACCCCGGATCGTCCAGACATAGTAGTCGAGCGGCATGGGACCGTCGTGCTCATCGCCGCCGATGAAATTGTGGCTGGCCGTGCGGGCAAGGTGGGCATAGCGGACCGCGCAGATTTCATAATTCGGAGCCATGGCGCTATGCTCGCGGGAACCGCTGCAACAAGCAACACCGTCAATGAACACAATCACAACCACCGCGGATATCGTTGCCGTGGGATCCGGGCACAACGGTCTGGTGGCTGCCGCCTATCTGGCGGCCGCCGGCAGAAAGGTGCTGGTGCTCGAGCGCAATGCCTGGTTCGGCGGCGGCGTGGTGTCGCGCGAACTCACGCTGCCGGGCTTCCGCCACGACCAGCACTCCATGAGTCACATCTTCATCCAGGCCAATCCGCTGCTGAAAAATGACGAGCTTGGGCTCAAGTCGCGCTACGGGCTCGAATACATCTTCCCGGAAGTGCCGATGATGTCGGTATTCGAGGATGGCAGTACGCTCAAACTCCATCGCGACCGCGAAAAGTCGGCGGCCGAAATCGCGAAGTTCTCGAAACGCGATGCCGAGGCTTTTCGCAAGATGTCGTTGCAGGCCGCCGCGTGGCTGCCGATGATTGCGGCCTCGCTGTATGCGCCGCCGGCTCCCGTGGGCGCCACCACTGCGATGCTCGACCAGAGTCGCGAAGGCCGCGAGCTGTGGCGCGTCATGCAGATGAGCAGCCACGATCTGCTCTGCGATCTGTTCGAGCACGAGAAGGTGCGCATGCATTTTGCGCGTGTGGCGGGCGAGAACCTGGTGTCTCCCGATGAAAAGGCCACCGCCATCGGTGTGTACGTGTTTCTCGGCTTTCTCGAAGGCTGCGGCTTCGGTGTGGCGCGCGGCGGCGCGGGCAGATTGACCGATGCCCTCATCGCCTGCATCCGGGACCACGGCGGCGAAGCCATCGCCAATGCCGATGTGGTGCGCATCAAGGTCGCCAACGGCCGCGCCGCCGGTGTGGAAACGGCCGACGGCCGCAGCTTTGCGGCGAAGGACGCCGTCATCGGTGCCATTCATCCGCACCTGCTCGGCGGCATGATCGACGGCATGGATTCCAAGGCACGCGCCGCTGCGGAGGCCACGCACATCACCGCTGCGGCCTGCATCACGGTGCATGCCGCGCTCGACGAGCCGCTGAAGTTCCGCACCCGCGATCCGGTCGATGCGGTCATGGTCGAAATGCTGCCGTTGAGCTATGAAACACTGCGACGCGATTTCGACGAACTGCGCTATGGCCAGTTCATGCCTTACCCGTTGCTCGGACTGGGTTCCCTGTCGCAGTTCGACCCGAGCCGCGTCCCTCCGGGCAAGGCCATTCTGCATTTGTGGGATTATGT